>Ga0207416_1000324_pt1 | contig 85056 bp, 83 predicted proteins | sample PaiPotPPM11metaG_FD_184107 | JGI IMG/M metagenome (GOLD analysis project Ga0207416, IMG submission 184107) | Iron sulfur acid spring bacterial and archeal communities from Banff, Canada, to study Microbial Dark Matter (Phase II) - Paint Pots PPM... ... | reverse complement strand
CTCTTCGTTGAACGACCACAAATCTTCGAGCGAGCCGCCGCCGCGCGCGACGATGATGAGATCGGGACGCGGCGGCACGCCCCCTCCTTTTCCTCCCCCGCCTGCGGGGGAGGAAAAGGAGGGGGCCAGCGCGTTGAAGCCGTCGATCGCGGCGGCGACTTCGGCGGCCGAGCCCTCGCCCTGCACGCGGACCGGCCAAACGAGAACGCGGCGCGGAAAACGGTCGGCGAGCCGGTGCAGGATGTCGCGGATCACGGCTCCGGTCGGCGAGGTGACGACGCCGATCACCGTGGGCAGAAACGGCAACAGCTGCTTGCGCGCCTCGTCGAACAGACCCTCCGCGGCGAGCTTTTGCTTGCGCTCCTCCAGGAGCGCCATCAGCGCGCCAAGCCCGGCCGGCTCCAGCGTCTCGACGATGATCTGATAGCTTGAGCGGCTAGGATAGGTCGTGAGCCTGCCGGTGACGATGACCTCAAGGCCTTCCTCGGGCTTAAGCCGCATCCGGCCGAATGCGCCTTTCCAGATCACCGCATCGATCTTGGCGCTCTCGTCCTTGAGCGCGAAATAAGCATGGCCCGAGGAATGCGGACCCTTGTATCCCGACACTTCGCCCCGCACGCGCACGTAACCGTAGGAATCCTCGATGGTGCGCTTGAGCGCCGTCGACAGTTCGGAGACGGTCAGTTCCGGCAGATTGAGGCGCGGTTCGTTCATTGCGTTCTGCACAGGAGCAAGATTGACGAGTCGGCTCGCTTTATATGTTTTGCTACATAGTTCGGACCGCTCGCAAGTCCGCTGGAAACCGCCGAAAATGCGTCGCGCCAGATGAATATCCTACTCCTGGGCTCCGGCGGGCGCGAGCATGCGCTGGCTTGGAAGATGGCGGCAAGTCCGCTCACCGACCGGCTTTACTGCGCGCCGGGCAATGCCGGCATCGCGCGCGAAGCCGAATGCGTTGCGCTCGACCTCGCCGATCATGCCGCCGTCATCGCCTTCTGCCGCAGAGCGGGCATCGATTTCGTCGTCGTCGGGCCGGAGGCGCCGCTCTGCGCCGGCATCATTGACGCCCTTGAAGCCGCCGGCATCAAAGCTTTCGGCCCGAGCGAGGCTGCGGCTCGGCTCGAAGGTTCGAAGGGGTTCACCAAGGATCTGTGCCGGGCGAACGGAATTCCCACGGCCGCCTATGAACGCTTCCCGGCCGCTGCGCCAGCTAAGACTTATGTGCGCTCGCGCGGCGCGCCGATCGTGGTCAAGGCCGACGGGCTTGCGGCCGGCAAAGGCGTGGTCGTGGCGCAGAGCATCGACGAGGCCGAAGCCGCGATCGACATGATGTTCGGCGGCGGCTTAGGCGAAGCGGGCAGAGAGGTCGTGGTGGAAGAATTCCTCGACGGCGAGGAAGCCTCCTTTTTTGCGCTGTGCGACGGCGAGACCGCGATCCCGCTCACGACGGCGCAGGACCACAAGCGCGCCTATGACGGCGACAAGGGACCAAATACCGGCGGCATGGGCGCCTATTCGCCGGCGCCGAATATCGATGCCGCCATGAGCGCGCGCATCATGGCTGAAATTATCGCGCCGACGATGCGGGCGATGCAGGCGATGGGCGCGCCGTATAAAGGCGTGCTTTATGCCGGGCTGATGATCACGGGCGAAGGCCCGAAACTCATCGAATACAATGCCCGCTTCGGCGACCCGGAAACGCAAGTGCTGATGCTGCGACTGATGTCGGACCTCGTGCCGGCGCTGCTCGCCAGCCGCGACGGCATGCTCAAGAGCTTCGACCTGCGCTGGTACGCCGATCCTGCGCTCACCGTGGTGATGGCCGCCAAGGGCTATCCCGGCTCCTACGCCCGCGGCACGGCGATCGAGGGCCTCGACGAAGCGACTGCCGTCGAGGGCGTGGAAATTTTCCATGCCGGCACCAAGACCGAAGGCGGACGCATCCTCGCCGATGGCGGCCGTGTGCTCGACGTTTCGGCGATCGGCAAGACCGTGAGGGAAGCGCAGGCGCGCGCTTACGAAGCCGTTGCCCGCATCCGCTGGCCTGAGGGATTCTATCGGCACGACATCGGCTGGCGCGCGGTGGAGCGGGAAAAAGCGGGTTGAATCCGCAGCAGGAGAATCCGTCCGCCGCGGTGCAGGCGTTGCCGGAGTTCTTCGGCGCGGGATAGACTCCCAGCCATGTCATCCGACCGCCAGAATGCCTTTTCCGGCACGCGCGAAGTCGCCGAGCGGTTGCGGTTCGATGCCGGGCGGCTCGAAGCCTATTTGCGCGACCACATCGCGGGCTTTGCCGGGCCGGTCGCGGTCAGCCAGTTCAAGGGCGGCCAATCCAATCCGACCTATCTCGTGGAAACGGCGCGGCAGCGCTACGTGCTGCGGCGCAAGCCGCCCGGCAAGCTCCTGCCCTCCGCGCATGCCGTCGACCGCGAATATCGCGTGATCGGCGCGCTCTACGCGCAAGGATTTCCGGTCGCCGAGCCGGTGCTGTATTGCGCCAACGAAAGCGTGATCGGCACGGCTTTTTTTGTCATGGCCTATGTCGAGGGCCGCGTATTTTGGGAACCGCACATGCCCGGGTCCGACGTCACCGAGCGAGCCAGCGTTTATGACGCCATGAATGCAACGCTGGCGCGGCTGCACAGTTTCGATCCGGCGCAAATCGGACTCCGCGATTACGGTCGCGGCGAAAATTATGTGGCGCGGCAGGTGGAACGCTGGTCGAAACAGTACCGCGCCTCCGCAACCGAGCCGGTCGAGGACATGGAGCGCCTGATCGCCTGGCTGCCGGCTCACTTGCCGCCCGCTCAGCCGCCGCGTCTCGTCCATGGCGATTACCGGCTCGACAACATTATTGTCGCGCCGGATGCGCCCAAAATCTCAGCCGTGCTGGATTGGGAGCTGTCCACGCTCGGCGATCCGCTGGCCGATTTCTCCTACCATTTGATGGCCTGGCACATGCCGCATTCGCAGGCCGGCACCGGCTCGCTGGTCGGGTTCGATCTTGCCGCTCTCGGTATTCCCTCGCTCGCCGCTTATGTCGAGGCTTACCTGGCGCGCACCGGGCTCGACCCGCGGCCGCACCTGCCGGTCTATTTCGCCTATAATTTTTTCCGCCTCGCCGCGATCATGCAGGGCATCGCCGGCCGCGTGCGCGACGGCACCGCCACCAGCGCCTACGCCGCCGCCAAGGCCGAGCTGGTGCGGCCGCTTGCGGCCAAGGGCTTTGCGTTCGCCCGGCAGGTGGGCGCATGACGAGCTTCGCGCTCGCGCTTGGCTCCGGCGGCGCGCGCGGGCTCGCGCATATCGCGGCGATCGAAGCGCTCGACGAGATGGGCGTGAAACCCGTCGCCATTGCCGGCACCTCGATCGGGGCGATGATCGGCGCCGCTTATGCGGCCGGAATGAGCGGCAAGGAGATTCGCCACCATGTCATCCGGTTTGCGCACGACCGGCGCGAAACCATGGCCCGGCTGGTCCAGGCCCGCGCCGGCAGGCTCGCGGATTTGCTGTCCGGCGCGTTCAGCCAGGCGACGCAGATGGACGCCGAGAAATTCTGCGCCCAGTTCCTGCCGGCGGCTATACCCGACGAATTTTCCGCGCTTGCCATTCCGTTGATTGCGGTGGCGACCGATCTGCACCGGCGCGAGGAAGCGGCTATCTCGTCCGGACCGCTGCGTCCGGCACTCGCCGCCTCGATCGCCTTTCCCGGCCTGTTCCGGCCGGTGTTGATGGACGGCCGCGTGTTGGTCGACGGCGGCGCCACCAACCCGCTGCCGTTCGATCGGCTCGCCGGCCGCGCCGATGCCGTCGTCGCCGTCGACGTCTTCGGCGTCCCGGCGGCGGACCGAAACGACATGCCGGGCGCGTGGGAAAGCATGTTCACCACGCTCCTCATCATGGGTTCGACCATCGTCGCCGCCAAGCACAAGCAGGCACCGCCCGATCTCGTGATCCGGCCCAACGTCTCGATCTTCCGCACGCTCGATTTCTATCAGGCGAGTTCGATCATTCGCTCCGCCGAAGCGGCCAAGACGGAGATGAAGGAGAAGCTCGGCGCGCTGCTGACGGCGTAATGCCTATCTGCGCTCCCGAAAAAACTCCTTCAGCAGCGTCGCGGCCTCGGCCTCCCCAAGTCCGCCATAGATTTCCGGCCGATGATGACAGGTCGGCGAAGCAAAGAACTTCACGCCGTTGTCGACCGCGCCACTCTTCGGATCGGCGGCGCCATAATAGAGCCGGCGGATACGGGCGAAGGCGACCGCGCCCGCACACATGGTGCAAGGCTCCAGCGTGACATAGAGATCGCAGTCGTCGAGGCGCTCGGCGCCAAGCGCGTGCGCCGCCTCGCGGATGGCGATCATTTCGGCATGCGCGGTCGGATCGCGCTCGGCGAACGTCCGGTTGCCGGCCCGCGCGATGACCTCGCCGCCGCGCACGATTGCACAGCCGACCGGCACTTCGCCGCGGCCGCCGGCGGCGCGGGCTTCGGCCAACGCCATATCCATGAACGAGGCCATTTGTCGTCATGGCCGGGCTTGACCCGGCCATCCACGTCTTTTTCCGTTGCGGTGTATAAAGACGTGGATGCCGGGCGCAAGGCCGGCCATGACGATATAAAGCGCCAATGACCTCCAACCACGAGCACAAATCCGGCGAACGCGTCGCCAAGGCGATCGCCCGCGCCGGGCTTGCCTCGCGCCGCGAGGCGGAGACTTGGATCGCCGCCGGCCGCGTCGCCGTCAACGGCGCGGTGATCGCCTCGCCCGCGCTCAACGTTACCGCGGACGATCGCATCAGCGTCGACGGCGCACCGCTGCCCGGCCGCGAGCGGACGCGGCTGTTGCTCTACCACAAGCCGCGCGGGCTTTTGACCACGCATGCCGACCCGCGCGGCCGGCCGACCATTTTCCAGAAACTGCCGCAAGGCCTGCCGCGGCTGATCAGCGTCGGCCGGCTCGATTTCAACACCGAGGGGCTCCTCCTCCTCACCAATGACGGCGCGCTGGCCCGCGTGCTGGAGCTTCCCGCAACCGGCTGGCTGCGGCGCTACCGCGTGCGCGCACATGGCTCGGTGACGCAGGCGCAACTCGACGCCCTGCGCGGCGGCCTTGTCATCAGCGGCATTCGTTACGGGGCGATCGAGGCCGCGCTCGACCGCGTGCAAGGCTCGAATCTGTGGCTCACCTTTGCCATCCGCGAAGGCAAGAACCGCGAAGTGCGCAACGTGCTTGGCCATCTGGGACTAAGCGTGACGCGGCTCATCCGATTGTCGTTCGGTCCGTTCCAGCTCGGCGAACTCGAACCCGGCGCGGTCGAGGAAGTGCCAACCAGGGTCTTGCGCGAACAGCTTGGCGACAAGCGCGCGGCGCTGTCGGCTGCGGATTTCTCCGCGCCGATCGCGCCGCCGGTGCGGCCCGCGCCGCCGCTGCGGCCCGCGCCGCCGCTGCGCAGGCAGACGCCCAGTGCCGCGCGCGACGAAGCGGCAGACAAAAAATCCAAAAATCGCAAATCGTCGGATCACGCCTGGCGCGCCCATGAGGTGGACCGTCCGACCAAGAAGCTGCGCCGGAAGTTTCGCGGCGCGCAGCGCGGCGCCGAAAAGCGCGAACGCCCCGCCGGCGAAGTGCGTCGCGGACTTTTGCAAGATCGCAAGGGCCGTCCGGTCGCGGTCGAACGTTACGGTCAACCGCCGGCACAACAACAACGCCAGGAGCGGTACGACGAGCGGCACGACGAGCGGCGCAAAGCGCGTCCGCGCGGACATCCGGGATCGCGCGCTCGTCATCGATCCGCCGACCGCGCATCGGGCCCGCGTCCGCGCCATCCGCGCGGGAGAAAATAGTGCGCGTCGGCGGCGGACGGTTGCGCGGACGGGGGATCGCAAGCCCGAAATCGCCGGCGATCCGCCCGACCGCCGATCGCCTGCGCGAGTCGCTGTTCAACATTCTCCGCCACGCTTACGGCGATCCGGTCAACGGGGCGCGCGTGCTCGATCTGTTTGCCGGCACCGGCGCGCTCGGCATCGAAGCGGCCTCCCATGGCGCGGCGTTTGTGCTGTTCATCGACGACGGCGCGGAAGCGCGCGCGCTCATCCGCGAAAACGTCGCCATGCTCGGACTTGGCGGCATCACCCGCATTTTCCGCCGCGACGCGACTAAGCTCGGTCCGGCCCATCCGCTCGAACCGTTTGCACTAGCCTTCCTCGATCCGCCTTATGGCCAAAACCTCGCCGAGACGGCGCTCGCCTCGGCGCGCCAAGGCGGCTGGTTTGCGCCGGATGCTTTGATCGTCGTCGAAGAAGCGGCCAAATCCCGCTTCGCCGCGCCCGAGGGTTTTACCGAACTCGAGCGGCGCGGCTACGACGACACCGAGCTCATTTTTCTCAGATTCAATTCGGCGTAATGCCGGCGGCATGGACGACCTTGGCCCAGCGCGCCACCTCGTCGGCCTGGAATTTGGCGAGATAGGCGGGCGTGCGCTCGTCCGGGGCGACGATTTCGAGACCGAGGCCTTGCAGCCGCTTGCTCACGACCGGATCGTCGAGCGTATCGCTCATCGCCTTGTTGAGCTTTTGCACGATCGCGGCCGGCGCGCCCTTCGGCAGGAAAAAGGCGTTCCAGACGCTGGCTTCGACGCCGGGCAGGCCTTGCTCGCCGGTGGTGGCGAGGTCGGGAATGATCTTCACCCGTCGCGGCGACATCACCGCGATGCCCTTGACCTCGCTTTGCTTGGCCAGCGCCGCGCCGGTCTGGATGGTGGAGCACATGTAATCGAGCCGCCCGGCGATCAGATCCTGCTGCGCCGGCCCCTCGCCGCGGTAGGGCACGTGCGTGACGGTCACGCCCATCGCCGTGTTGAGGAGCACGCAGGGCAGATGCGTTCCGGAGCCGACACCGGCCGAGCCGAATTGCATCTTGCTCTGATTGGCTTTCACGTAAGCGATGAACTGCTGCAGGTTCGAAACCGGCAGGTCCTTGCGCGCGATCAGGATGCGCGGCGATTCCGTCGCCAGCCCGACCGGCGTGAAGTCGGCGACGGAATCGTACAACGGCTTCTTGTGCAGCGATTGGCTGAACGCCTGCGTGCCGCTATTGCCGATCAGCACGGTATAGCCGTCGGGGTCGGCCTTGGCGACGTGCAGCGCGCCGGTCATGCCGGCCGCCCCGCCCATATTGTCGACGACGATCGGCTGGCCGAGCCGTTCGCCCATGCCTTGAGCCTGGATGCGGGCGCTGACATCGACGCCGCCGCCGGCGGCAAACGGCACGACCAGCGTGATCGGCCGGGTCGGCCAGTCCTGCGCGCGGGCCGCGCCGGCCACGGCGATTGTCGCTACGGCAACAAATAACAGGCGATTCAATTTCATCTCACGCTCCGTGTCTGTCCGTTAGCGGCGACCGAACAGCCGCTCGATATCGGTGAGTTTGAGTTCCACGTAAGTCGGCCGGCCGTGATTGCACTGGCCGGAATTCGGCGTCGTCTCCATCTCGCGCAACAACGCATTCATCTCGTCCGGCTTGAGCCGCCGTCCCGCCCGCACCGAGCCGTGACAGGCCATCGAGGAGGCCACCGCCAGCAGTCGGCGTTCGAGTGGCAAGGTCTCATCCCATTCCGACAGATGCTCGGCAAGGTCGCGAACAAGCCCGCCGCCATCGATCTCGCCAAGCAGCGCCGGAGTCTCGCGCAACGCCACCGCGCCCGGGCCGAAGCCTTCGAGCACCACGCCGTAACGGGCAAGCTCGCCAGCGCGCGCCACGAGCCGCGCGACGTCGGCTTCGTCGAGCTCGACGATATCCGGGATCAAGAGCATCTGCCGTGCCACGCCGGTTTGTTCGATCGCAGCCTTTAGCCGCTCATAGACGATGCGCTCGTGCGCGGCGTGCTGATCGACGATCACCAGCCCATCGCGGGTCTGCGCGACAATGTAGGTCTCGTGAATTTGCGCGCGGGCGGCGCCCAGCGGATGAGCGATGAAATCCGGAGCCGGCGCTTCGATTTCGGTAGTTTCGGCGAAACCGGCGCGCAGATCGGCGGCCGGCCCGCCAACATCGAAGGCCGCCTGCGCCGCCTCGGCAAAACCGCCGCGCCAGCCTCCTCGCCACCCGCCCCCGCTTGCGCGAGAGGGAAACGGTGGGGCCGCCGGCCGGAATGAGGCGATAGTCGCCGACCCTCCGGTCGATGCGGCGCGCGCGCCGTCGCGACGGAGCGTCGCTTTCAACGCATGCACGATCAGCGCGCGGACGAGGCCGGCGTTGCGAAAGCGCACTTCGGCCTTGGCCGGATGGACATTGACGTCGACTTCGCGCGCATCGAGCGTCACGAACAGCGCCACCAGCGGATGGCGGTCGCGCGGCAGATAGTCGGCATAGGCCGCGCGCACCGCGCCGATCAGCAGCTTGTCGCGCACCGGCCGGCCGTTGACGAACAGATATTGACCGAGCGCGTTGGCCCGCGTCAGCGTCGGCAAAGCGGCAAAACCTTCGATGGCGACGCCGTCCCGTTCGGCCGCGATCTCGACGGCATTGGCGCGAAAATCCGCGCCGAGCACGTCGCCAAGCCGCGCCAGGCGGCCGGCGGCGCCGGGCAGCGCCGCGGCAAAACTCGCCGGCGCGCGTTCCTCGCCGGCAAGCGTGAACGCGACATCCGGCCTGCTCATGGCGAGCCGCCGCACCACCTCGCGCACCGCCTCGGCTTCGGTGCGGTCGAGTTTCAGGAATTTGAGCCGCGCCGGCGTGGCGTAGAACAGGTCGCGTACTTCGACGCGGGTGCCCTGCCCCAGCGCCGCCGGCTTCACTTCGGATTTCACGCCGGCATCGACCTCGATGACCCAGGCATGCGGCTCGCCGCCGTGCCGGGTCGTGATCGCCAGCCGCGCCACCGCACCGATCGAGGGCAACGCCTCGCCACGGAAGCCCAGCGTGCGGATCGAAACCAGATCGTCGTCGGCGATTTTCGAGGTGGCGTGGCGCTCGGCGGCGAGCGCAAGATCGGCGCGCGTCATGCCCTCGCCGTCATCGTCGACGCGAATAAGCCGCCGGCCGCCGCCGTCGGTGAAAACGTCGATGCGGCGAGCTCCGGCATCGAGCGCGTTTTCGACAAGTTCCTTGACCGCGCTCGCCGGGCGCTCGACCACCTCGCCCGCGGCGATGCGGTTGACGAGGCTTTCCGAAAGCTGGCGGATGGGCATGGCAAGCGGCTTGGCTGACGATTCGGCGGCCACCGTAACCCGGATTGAGTATGGACGAAATCCAGGGCAAAACCCTCCGCGGCGGGTTTGGTGGAGTGAGAGATGCTCGAAGCGGTCCAGATCGGTTTTGGTGCGATCGCCATTATCATCGGCGTGGTCCTGTATGGCGTGCAGTTCCGGCAGGGGCTGCGGGCCGACGCCAGCAAGAAATGGCCGCGGACTTCCGCAATCGTGACCGCGTCCGCACTGGAAAAATTGCCGGAGTACCGGCGGCGCTACCGCGCGGCGCTGCAATACAGCTATCGCGCCGGCGGCAAGGACTACCAATCCACCCGCGTATTTTGGGGCGGCAACGAGGGCCGCGAGAAAAACATGGCATCCGTCGTCGAGACCTATCCGGCCGGCGGCAAGGTGCGGATCTTTTACGATCCAAAAAATCCCGCCGAGGCGGTGCTCGACCCCACCCAGAACACCGGATCGCGGCAAGTCGTGATCTATGCGCTGGCGATGATCACGCTCGGCCTGTTCGCATTTACCGGCGGAGTCTACGTACTCCTGCACTGACCGAGAGACGCTGTGCGGCGGGTAGGAGTGCTTGCCAGGCCGCCGCGGGCGGACGCTCCAACAGTACACCGAGACCGCGCAGAAACTCCGCCTGTGCGCCGGTGAAGCCAAAATCGCAAACCAGCAGGCGACGGCCGGGGATGCGCTCCGCCAAGGCTTGCACGCCGACCAGCATCGAATTGAAGAAAGCGGCGCCGCTGCCGGTCACGAATACGAATTCCATTCCGCACCATTGCTTGGTGACGAACGGAAAATAATATCACTCGAACGACGGTTTGACCCGGCGCAGGTGCTTGATGCCGGCGCGGCGCTTCTTGCCCTCGATGCGGCGCTCGCGCGAGGCTTTGGTCGGCCTGGTCGGCCGCCGCTTGATCGGCTCAACCGCCGCGCGGCGGATCAGATCGATGAGCCGATCGAGCGCGTCCTGGCGGTTGCGCGCCTGCGTGCGGTGGCGTTGCGCGATGATGACCAGGACGCCGTCGCGGGTGAGCCGCGAGCCGGAGAGCCGTTCCAACCGCGCCCGCACGCCGCCCGGCAGCGACGGCGAATGCCGGACGTCGAAGCGAAGCTGCACCGCGGTCGAAAGCTTGTTGACGTTCTGCCCGCCCGGACCCGAAGCGCGCACGAACTGCTCGCCGATCTCGCGCTCATCGATGTCGATATGGGCGGTGACGCGGATCATGGCGCGTCACCGTAGCCTTAAATTCCGCTCAGCGTAATTCGGAATTCGCAGGCCCGATCGGCGGTCCAGTCAAGGGCGCGCGGCGCTGGCTCGAAACGGCTGGGCCGCTTGCCACGGCGGCCGAGGCAACGCCCTCAGGCTTGCCGACCACGGTCACCAGCATGCCGTTGTCGAACAGCCGCTTGGCGACGCGCTTGGCGTCGTCGAGCGTAACCGCGTCGATCGACGCGGTACGCTGCTGGAAATAATCGATGCCGAGATCGTCGAGCTGCAACTGCACCAGAAGCGACGCGATCTTGGTCGAGGTATCGAGGTTGAGCGCAAACGAGCTGGTGACGTAGTTTTTCGCCTCGGCGAGCTCCGCCGCGGTGGGGCCTTGTTCGGCGAAACGGTGGATTTGTTTTTCGATGACGTCGAGCGTTTCGCCGGCGCGGTCGGCGCGGCTGGCGGTGCCGCCGAGAAACAGAGCGGAATGGTCGAGCCAGATCAGGCTGTTGGAGACCGAATAGGCAAGACCGCGCTTCTCGCGCACTTCCTGATAAAGCCGGGAATCCGACGAGCCGCCGCCGAGAATATGATTGATGACATAGGCAGCCATGAAGTCGGGGTCCTTGCGCGCGATGCCGGGACCGCCGAAATCGACCACTGCCTGGGGCACGTCGAGGCTGATGTCGATCCGACGGCCGAGCCCCCGCGGCACGACATTGGCGACCGGCACCAGGTCGGGCTTGGCCGGCAACGCGCCGAACACGCGGTCGAGCAGCGGCTTTAAAGTCTCGGCATCGATGTCGCCGACCACGGCGATCTTGAGATTTTGTCGCGCCAGCACGCGGTGCCAATAGGACTTCAGATCGTCGATGGTGATGTCGGGCAGCGTTTCCCGTGTGCCGCTGACCGGCCGGCCATAGGGCTGGCCGGCAAAGGCGGTCTGCCACCAGCGCCGGTTGGCGATGTCGACCGGGCTTGTCGACCGCCGACGCAACATCGATAGAATCTGCGCCCGATTAAGCTCCACGTCGGCCGCATCGAAGCGCGGCGCGGTCAGCGCCAGACGCAACATGTCGAAAGCCTCGTCGCGATTTTCCGTCAGCGTGCGCAACGCACCGCCGAGATGGTCGCGGTCGGCATAAAAATTCATCTCGATCGCTTTGCGATCGAGCGCATCGGCAAACGCCTGCGAATCGAGATTGCCGGCGCCCTGGTCGAGCAGCGACGCCACCAGATTGGCGGTGCCGCCCTTGCCCGGCGGATCCTGAACCGAACCGCCGACGAAGGCGAAATCGACGGCGATCAACGGCACCGCCGTCTCCCGCACCAGCCAAGCTTCTATGCCGCCGGGACTGACCACGCGTTGGATGGTGGTGGCGCGCGCCGGAACGGCGATCGCCGCCAGCGCCAATGCCAGCAAAGCACGCGCAAAAGCGTTCACGAGTGGCTCTCCTGTGGCTGCAGGCTTGGGACGAGATAGCCGGTCACCGATCGACGGCGATCGAGCCAGCTGCGGGCGGCCTGCTGCACGGCGTCCGCGGTCACGGCGCGGATGCGGTCGGGCCAACTGCGGACCATGTCGACGGTCTGCCCGGTCGCCAGCGCCGATCCGTACCAGCGCGCCAAGGTCACCTGATTGTCCTGGGCATAGACGGCGTCCGCGATCAGCCGGGTCTTGGCCCGGTCCAGTTCGTCGGCGGTGATGCCGCGATCGATCACGGCGTTGAGCACGCCGTCGATGCCGGCTTCGACGTCGTGCAACGCGACGCCGGGCTTCGGCGCGCCATAGACGCCGAATTCGGCGTAGTCGAGCGCGGTACCGGAATAATAGGCGCCGGCGTTGAGCGCGATGCCTTTGTCGACGACCAGGGTCCGGTACAGCCGGCAATCCGCGCCAGTGCCGAGCACGTGCGCGAGCACGTCGAGCGCCTCGCTCTCGCCGGGCTTGGCTGTGGTCTCCGAGGGCACGAGATATTCGCGGCTGACGCTCGGCTGTTCGACGCGCGGGTCGGCGAGCGTGACCGCGCGCGAGGCCTCCTGCGGCGGCTCCATCGGCCGCCGCCGCAGATTGGTCGGGGCGCGGTCGGCCACCTTGCCGTAGGTGGCCTCGGCATCGGCCTTGACCTCGTCGAACGTGACATCGCCGGCAACGACGACGATGGCGTTGTTCGGCGAATAGAAGCGCCGGTAGAACGCCAGCGCATCTTCGCGGTCGAGTTTTTCGATCTCCGGCCGCCAGCCGATCGCCGGCCGGCCATAGGGATGATTGAGATAGAGCGCGGCGTCCATTTGCTCGCTCAACCGCGCGCCCGGATTGTTGGCGATGCGCATATTTTGTTCTTCGAGCACGACTTTCAGCTCTGGCTCGACCACGTCGTCGCTGAGCACCAGGCCGGTCATGCGGTCGGCCTCGAACGCCATCATCTCCTTGAGATGCGCGCGCGGCACGCGCTGGTAGAAACCGGTATAGTCGCTGCCGGTGAACGCGTTCTCCTGGCCGCCGATCTCGGCAACGTCCTGCGCGAAGGTCGCTCCGGGATTCTTCGCGGTGCCCTTGAACATCAGATGTTCGAGGAAGTGGGCAAGGCCGGATTTCCCCGGCGTCTCATCGGCGGCGCCGACTTTGTACCAGATCATATGCGTGACCACCGGCGCGCGATGATCGGGAATGACGACGACTTCAAGCCCGTTCGACAAAACGAAGCTCGCAACTTCGGGCCCGGCCGCAGCGTGCGCAGGGCCTATGGCGGCGGCGGCCAACGCGGCAGCGAGCAGCAGCATTTTGGACGACACGACACCTCCGCGAGCGAGATTGCGCGCCCCGAACAAGATTCAACGTTACGCGGCAGATCCGGACCTGGCCGCCCGCTAAGATCCAGATGGTTGCTACGATCGAGCCGGCCCCCGACGGCCGCGCTCGTGCGTCAAGCCTATCGCACCGGCTCCATGCGCTCGCCGAGTGTCGGCGGCCGATAGATCTTTTTTTCCGGCACGATGCCGTAGGGCTGATCCGGCGACGGTGTCTGGTAGCCGGGCGGCGGATCGCTCAGGCTCACGCGCGGCGGTTCGCCGGTAAAGGTGCCGTAGTCTTCCTGCTTGAGCCAGTCGAAGCTGAACACGCCGGGCTTCTTGGCGCCAAGCTCGGAGGCCGAGCTCTGGTCGTTGGTGCCCGGCGGATTGACGGCATTGAGCTCGCTCGGACGCAGCGGCCGCGAGGAATCGGTGACGTAATCGGGCCGCGGCCGCACGCTGTCGTCGCGTTTGCCCGCAGCACGCGCTGTAATTTCGGGATCGACCGGCCAATTCGGCGCCGGCGGTCCGCTGGAGGATTGCGGCGGCGGCAGATCGCGCGTCGGCGGCACGACCAGCGGCGAACGCTCGCTGTAATTGATGCCGTACTGCGGCGCGAACGGATCGTGCAGGCCGAGGGTGTTAAAAAACTTGTCGGTGAATGATTCTTTGGAGGCAACGTCGTCGCCGGCGCGAGCGGCCGAGTAGCAGCCGCACAAGCTAAGCGCGGCCGCTGCACCGCAGAGCGCAGATAGCCGTTTCCTGCGGCGAATATTACCGCCGGCGATCATGCGGCCAGCCATTCGATCCTGCGGCATGCCCTCACCCGACTTGCCTGCACCAAAGTCTGCCTGCACCAAAGTCTGCCTGCATAAACTCTGCCGGCACCAGACTTTGCCGATGCCCCGCGTCACGGGGACACGCAAAGCCACACCCGGCGGCAGTTCTAATAACGCGATCAGGGCGCTTTTGCGGCGCCCCCACCCAAGAGGGATTCATACAATAGTCCCACCACACCCGCAACAATGGCCACATCGGCGACGTTGAACACGTACCAGCGGAAGCTGAAGCCGGCTGTCTCGATGTGAAACAGCACGAAATCCATCACGCCGGGCCAATGCAGCCGGTCGATGGCATTGCCCACGGCGCCCCCGACGATCAGACCGAGCGCGGCGGCGGTCAGGCGCGACGGCGAGCGCGTGAGCCAGACCCACAGGAAGACGATCGCCGCCGCCTTGAAGGCGAGCAGCGCCCAGGCGCCCACCGGCCCCTGTTGCGGGAACAGGCCGTAGCTGATGCCGGTATTCCAGGTCAGCACCAGCTTGAAAAAGGGCGCGACCGCGACCGAACCGCGGTTGGCAAGGTCGAAATCGGATAACAGCCAGAACTTCGAAGCCTGGTCGGCGGCGCAAGTGATCGCCGCAATCGTAAGGCCGAAGGCGCTCAAGCGGCCCCAGACATAAGACCACGCCGGCTGACTTTGCGTCGCGTCCGCCATCTGACTTCCCTGTATGGCCCCTACTCGGCCGCCTTGCGCATCACTTCCCATTCGCGCAGCGCCTGCGCGTCGCGCGGCGTCACGTCGGGAAATTGCGGATCGAGACCGACGGCCGGCGAGATTTTCCAGGATCGCGCGCACTTGCGCCCCTGCGCGGATTGCGGGACGACGGCGACACCGGGAACGTCCGGCAAGCGGAATGCCTCCGGCGGGCCGTCGCCTTCGACCAGCGCCGCACCCGAGGTAATGCACAGTTCGGCGAGATCGGCGTCGACGACGGCCGCGAACAGATCGGCATCGGCGACGTGAACGATCGGATGCGCTTCGAGTGAAGCACCGATGCGCTTGGCGGCGCGTTCGAGCTCGAGCGCGCCGGTGACGACGCGCCGTACATTGCGCAGCTTGCGCCATTTCTCAGCGAGCGCATCATTGCGCCAGGACTGCGGTACGGCCGGAAACGGCTCGAGATGCACCGACTGCGCATTGGGCTCGCGCGCCAGCCACGCCTCCTCGGCGGTAAAGCAGAGCATCGGCGCCAGCCAACACACTGTGGCGCGGAACAAGTGATCGAGCGCGGTGAGGCAGGCCTTGCGGGTCGTCGACGAATAGGGATCGCAATAAAGCGCATCCTTGCGGATATCGAAGTAAAACGCCGACAGATCGACCGTCATGAACGCGCTGAGCGCGGCGAAAATGCGCTTATAATCGAAATCCGCATAAGCCTGACGAACCAGCGGATCGAGCTCGGCGAGCCGATGCAGCATCAGCCGTTCGAGCTCCGGCATTTTTTCGGCGGCGACGCGATCGGCCGCTGCGAAATGCGCCAGATTGCCGAGCATCCAGCGCAGCGTGTTGCGCAGCTTGCGATAGGTGTCGACCGTGGTTTTGAGGATTTCCGGCCCGATGCGCAAATCGTCGGCATAATCCGCAGCGCACACCCACATGCGCAGAATGTCGGCGCCTGACTGTTTGATCACATCCTGCGGCGCGGTGACGTTGCCGAGCGATTTCGACATTTTGCGCCCGTTCTCGTCGAGCACGAAGCCGTGCGTGAGCACGATGTCGAACGGCGCCCGGCCGCGGGTGCCGCAGCTTTCCAGAAGCGAAGACTGAAACCAGCCGCGATGCTGGTCGGAGCCTTCGAGATACATCACCGCCTCGTCGCCGCCGTCAGCCTTGCGCTTGATATGGGCAAGGCTCGGAAAAGCCCGCGGGTCTTCGAGCACGAAGGCGTGCGTCGAGCCGGAGTCGAACCAGACGTCGAGAATGTCGTCGACTTTCTGCCAGCCGTCCTTGGCAAGCTTGCCGAGAAACCGCTCGCGCGCGCCCGGCGCGTACCAGGCGTCGGCGCCCTCATCCTCGAAGGCCTCGATGATGCGGACGTTGACCTCGGGATCGCTGAGAATATCGACCGAACCGTCCGGCTTTTCCTTGATGAACAGCGCGATCGGCACGCCCCAGGCGCGCTGGCGCGAGATCACCCAATCGGGGCGGCTCTCGATCATGCCGGTAATGCGGTTCTCGCCGGCCGCCGGCACCCAGCGCGTCGCCTTGATCGCGGCGATCGCGCGATGGCGAAGCGTGTCGTGCGGCTTGTCGATGCCCTTATCCATCGCAATGAACCATTGCGGCGTATTGCGGAATATCACCGGCTTCTTGGAACGCCACGAATGCGGATATTGGTGCTTCAATCGGCCGCGCGCCAGCAGCATGCCGGCGTCGATCAAAGCTTTGATCACCGCGTCGTTGGCGTCGCCCTTCTCGCCTTTCTCGGTGAGCACGCGCTTGCCGGCGAAGCCCGGCGCCTGATCGGTGAAGCGACCGTCGGCATCAACGGTGTAGGGGATGTGCGTGTTGATCCCTAGCTTCGACAGCCTTGGTGCATTCGCCATCCAGACATCGAAATCTTCCCGCCCATGTCCAGGCGCCGTGTGGACGAACCCAGTACCGACATCCTCCGTAACATGATCGCCAGCTAACAGGGGAACCTGAAAATCATATCCCGCGCTGAAGGTTCGGAGCGGGTGGTTACAGTAACCAGGAAAAATCTCGCTGGGAGATAGCTGGGCTGTCTGCCGATATGCCAAAACTCGCGCCTGTCTCATCACGTCAATCGCGAGTTTCTCAGCTAGGATAAATTTATTTCCTCTCTTAGCCCAGTTGCCATCCGGAGCATCTGTAACTTCGAAGAGACCATATGTGATCTTCGGCGAATAGCTGATCGCCCGATTTCCTGGAATCGTCCACGGGGTCGTCGTCCAAATCACAACTGATGCGTCGAGCAATTCATTGGCCAGCTTTTCCGGGTATCCCATAGCTTGCTGTACCGGAAACTTCACCCACACCGTGTCGCTGACATAATCCTCGTACTCGACTTCCGCTTCGGCGAGCGCGGTCTTCTCCACCACCGACCACATCACCGGCTTACTGCCGCGATAGAGCGTGCCGTTGGCGGCGAACTTCATCAGTTCGCGCGCGATTTGCGCCTCGGCGAAATTGTCCATCGTCGTGTAAGGATGCGCCCAGTCGCCGGTGACGCCGAGCCGCTCGAATTCGGCGCGCTGCACCTTAATCCAGTGCGCGGCGAAGGCGCGGCACTCGCGGCGGAATTCGACCAAGGCGGCGGCGTTGGAGAAATCCGGCTTCGGCTTGCCCTTGGCGCGGTAGTTCTCTTCCTCGATCTTCCACTCGATCGGCAGGCCGTGGCAGTCCCAGCCCGGCACGTAGTTCGAGTCATAGCCGAGCATCTGCTGGCTGCGTGTCACCACGTCCTTGAGGATCTTATTGAGCGCGTGGCCGATATGGATATTGCCGTTAGCGTAAGGCGGCCCGTCATGAAGCACGAAGCGCGGCCGGCCCTTGGCCGCGGCGCGCAACGCCCCGTAAAGCTCGAGCTTCTTCCAGCGCGCCAAAATCTCCGGCTCCTTCTGCGGCAAGCCGGCGCGCATCGGGAAATCGGTCTTGGGCAGAAACAGCGTCTCTGAGTAGTCGCGCGCTTTGGGTTCGGTCACTTGGCGGTCCGTCTTGGTTGCGCGCCTTCTAACAAGCCGGTTGCGCCGCGGAAAGGGTGCCCGGCGGCGCTGCGGCACGGCCTTGGGGGAACGACCCTTTCGGGCCGGCGTTGTCTCGTGCCGGCGCGGGGGCGACGGAGGGCTTTGTGGACTATATCCGGGCCAAACGCGAAGTCCGCCATGCGCTTGTAATCAGCGATCCGCGGCCGGTCGACAGCGTCAAGAACGTGTGGGCGTCCGTCGGCCAGGCCGCGACCATCGGCATATTCCTGCTGCTGTTCGGCGCCTTCCTTTACATCGGCCGCGCCATCCTGTTGCCGATCCTTGCCGCGGCCGTGATCGCGCTCACGCTGGCGCCGCTCGTCAAGGCGGCCAAGCGCATCGGCATTTCGCCGTGGATCACCGGTCTGTTCATTCTGCTGCTCGGGCTTGGCGCGCTGAGCTTGTTGGCGACGGCGCTGGCCGGCCCGGTCAGCCAGTGGATCGGCCGCGCACCGGAGATCGGCGCGACAATTCAGCAGAAGCTTTCCGTGTTCGATGCTCCGCTTGCCGCGCTGCACGAGCTCGAAGGATCGCTGTTCGGCGGCACCGCCTCGCTTGGCGTGAGTGCCCCTAATGTTGTTCTGCCGGTCGTCGCTTTTATCACGCCGGCCGCCGGAGAATTGCTGCTCTTCTTCGTCACGCTTTATTTCTTTCTGGTCGGCCAGATCGAGTTGCGCAATCACGCCGTCACGATGTTCTCAAGCCGCGATTCCAAGCTGCGGTTTCTGAAGATCATGCACGACATCGAGCGCAACCTCGCCGGCTATCTGACGGTGGTCACGATCATCAACGCCGCGGTCGGCATCATTGTCACCATCGGCGCCTGGCTGGTCGGTTTGCCCAGTCCGATGACTTTCGGACTGTTGGCGGCTTTATTGAACTACGTGCCTTATCTCGGATCCGCCGTCATGGTGGTCGCCTTGTTCGGCGTCGGCCTGGTGACGTTCTCCTCGCTCAGCCATGCGTTCATCGCGCCGCTCGGACTCATTGCCGTTACCACGATGGAAGGACATTTCGTCACCCCGACCATTGTCGGCCGCCGGCTCACGCTCAATCCGCTTTTGGTGTTTCTGGCCTTAGCATTTTGGACGTGGATGTGGGGCCCGTTCGGCGCAGTGCTGGCGGTACCGATCTCGATCGTCGGACTCGTCATCTTCCATCATTTGCTCCCCGTCGAAGACGTCGAGCTTCCGCAATGAACTTGCTGAATGAACTCGGCTTTTTCGCCGTTTGATGTTTATCAATGGAACTTTCCAGGATGCCGTGTGATTATCCGGGCAATCCGGCATTTCTCGAATTATGGAGTAAAACCATGACTTCGGCCTCAAGCGCCTCCGCCAACATGCGCGATAGCGCCAAGGACGCCCGCGAGGGAGTGCATGAAATCGGCAAAGCTGCTGCCGACGCTTCATCCGACCTGCAAAAGGATTTGCAAGCCTTGCGCGACGATTTCAGCCGGCTGGCGGAACAGGTCGGCGACATTCTCGCCAACAAGGGCAACGCCGCCTGGCAGCGCGCCAAATCGAGCATCGACGGCGCCGAGGATCGCGGCCGCGAGGCGGTCGGCGCGATGCGCGACGTCTCCGACAATTTCGTCGAAGCGATCGACGAATCGATCAAAAACCGGCCCTATGCCACGCTCGCGATCGCGGCCGCTCTCGGATTTTTGTTCGGCGCGACTTGGCGCAAATAAGCGTAGCCTTGGCGCAAATAAACGCAACCTTGGCGCACATAAGCGTAGCGCAGATAGAGGTGGCGCAGATATAAATTTGCGTCGAACGGATCGCCCGATGCTCAAAACCCTGACGCGCGAGATCACGCTGTCGATCCAGGCCAGCAACGGCGCGAGCGTCGCCGTCATGGTCTGGCTCGGCATCATGGCGCTGGCGTTGCTCGCCGCTTTCGTCTTCCTCTGCATCGGCGGCTATGACTGGTTTACGGTGCAATTCGGCAGCGTCATTGCCGCTTTGATCATGACCGGCATATTCGCCGCGATCGGCATCGTCGCAGCGATTGTCAGCGCGCTCATCCGCCGTCGCGTCCGCGAACGCGCCATCCTCGCCCGCGCCGCGAAGGCGCATTCGCCGTCCTGGCTGCTCGATCCGAAAATCCTCGGTGCCGCCGTCGAGGCCGGCCGCACCATCGGCTGGCAGCGCTTGGTGCCGTTGGCGCTGCTCGGCTTCATGGCGGCGCAATGGGCGCGCGAACGCCGCGACCAGGACCGGCGGCAGTCCTAGATCGGCGGAAAAACGTCGGGCGCGCGAGCCAAGGCTTCGCGCGCGAGCCGTGAATCCTCTTGCATCTGCCGAATCAATTCCTTGGCCGAGGCGAACATCGCTTCATCGCGAATGAAGGCGATGAAGGCTACGTCCATGGCCGCGCCATAGAGGTCGCCGGAGAAATCGAACAGGAAGACTTCAAGGAGCACGGTGCCGGCATCGAACATCGGCCGGCGACCGAAGCTGGCCACGCCGTCATAGCGGCGGCCGCCGATGCCGACGCGCACCGCGAAGATGCCGTGGCGCAGGCCGCAAGATGCGTCGGGCATCAGGTTAGCGGTCGGGAAGCCGAGTTCGCGGCCGCGCTTGTCGCCATGAAGCACGGTGCCCGAGATGAACCACGGATAGCCCAATAGCTCCGCGGCCGCGTCAAGCCGGCCGGCGGCGAGCGCCTCACGGATTGGCTGCGACGAGACCGGCCGGCCGCGATCCTGCAACGGCGGCACCACATCGACGGCAAAACCGCACTTTTTACCTTCGGCGGCAAGAAAGTGCGGCGCGCCCGCCCGGTTGGCGCCAAAATGAAAATTAAAGCCGATCGCCGCTCCGCTCACGCCAAAGCGTTCGACCAGAATGCGATCGACGAAATTCTCCGCGCTGAGATTCGCCAGCGCGTCGTCGAATGTGAGCACGATGGCGCCATCGAGCCCGGTGGCGGCGAGAAGCCGCAATTTGGTGGCCGCGTCGGTCAGCCGGAACAGCGGCTCGCCGGGCTGGAAGAAAGCGCGCGGGTGGGGTTCGAAGGTCAACGCCGCCGCGGGCCGGCCGAGCGCCTCGGCTCGCGTCTGCGCCGCCGCGATCACCGCCTTATGGCCGCGGTGCACGCCATCGAAATTGCCGATGGCGACGACCGCGCCAAAAATCGCTTCATGGGACGCCGCATCGAGCGTTCCTTGGGGCGCGCCCGCGGACACATAATCGCGCACGACGCGGAAATTCTTCGTCGGCATCGGGGTTACGATGGTTAAGGACCGGTTTACGGGACGATCCCGAAGTGGTGCCGTCGCATCGGCGGCAAAGTCAAGGGAGCGCCGCAGCGGCCCGGGCGGCCGGCGCCCGGCACAACGGTTAACCCCGCGTTCAATCGCACAATGTAGATTTGCCGCCGGTAGCGGGGATGGTCGGGGCGCGATGGTGCCCCGACGCCCGATCAGCAGACACGGCAAATCCTTGCGCGGCAAGCGCGCCAGACTTGCGCCGCGGTCGCAGGCTTGGGAGCAGAGCCATGGCGCTCGATCCGAAAATGTCCGTGCTTGTAGTCGACGACTACAGCACCATGGTTCGCATCATTCGCAATCTGTTGCGCCAGCTCGGCTTCGAGGACATCGACGATGCCGCCGACGGCGGCGCCGCCCTCGAGAGGATGGGCTCCAAGCGCTACGGCCTCGTCATCTCGGATTGGAACATGGAGCCGATGACCGGCTACGACTTGTTGCGACGCGTGCGCGCCGATCCGCGGATCGAGAACACCCCGTTCATCATGGTAACGGCGGAATCCAAGACCGAGAACGTGATCGCGGCGAAGAAGGCCGGCGTGAATAATTATATCGTCAAGCCGTTCAACGCGCAGACGCTCAAGGCCAAGATCGAAGCGGTGTTCGCCGAGAACGCCGAGCTCACCTGCGCGGCCGAGCAAACCAACGCCGCCCCCTTTGGCACCCGGTCGCAGCGCACCACCGTGTGATGCGCCGACCGGCCGGCGCGTCGTCTCACCACGCCAAGCCACGCAGCACCGCCTTCGGAGCAACGCCGGCGGCTTGAAATATCGTGTTGAGCGCGGCCAGATCCGGCGCTTCGCGCGAGCCGTATTGCTCGGCGTGGATGCCGGAAGTGACGAACACATAATCGATCCCGAACGCCGCGGCGCCTTTGAGATCGGTGCGCACCGAATCGCCGATGGCCAGCACGCGCCGGCGCGCCGGCGCCCCGCCGCCGCGGAGTGCCGCGGCCGTCGCCAGCGCCGCGTCATAGATCGGCGCGTGCGGCTTGCCGCAATAAAGCACCTCGCCGCCAAGCGCCGCATAGGCATCGGCCAAGGCCCCAGCGCAATAAACCAGCGTATCGCCGCGCTCGACGACAATGTCGGGATTGGCGCAGACCATGAAAAGCGCGCGCGCGCGCATCGCCGCCAGCATGTCGCGATAGCGCTCGGGTGTTTCGACCGTATCGTCGAACAGGCCGGAGCAGACCACGTAATCGGCCTTCTCAAGCGGCGCGAATGTCACATCGAGGCCGTCGAAGATCGAAAGGTCGCGTTGCGGGCCGAGATGAAAGACCGCCTGCGGCAATCGCGACGCGACAATGCCGCGGGTGACGTCACCGGAGCTCGTGATCGCGTCATAGGCGTCGCGCGGCACGCCGAGCCGGTCGAGAATGCGCGCCACCGCCCCGCCCGATCGCGGCGCGTTGGTGATCAGGATCGCCGTCCCGCCACGCTTGCGGAAACGCGTGAGCGCATCGCAGGCCGCCGGGAACGCGGCAAGGCCGTTGTGGATGACACCCCAGACGTCGCAAAACAGCACGTCGTAAGCGCGCGCCAACGGCTCAAATCGTTCGATGAAAAGGGGCATTGGCGTCATTGCGCGCGAAGCGAAAGATCAATTGCGCCGCATCCCGGCGCGCGCCAGTTGGGCGAGATTGCCGCCGGGCCCGGCTGCATCGCTCGCCGCCTGCGGTGCGTCGGCATCCCTGCCGGATTCCTTGGAGTCGCGGGCGATGGCTTGCAGCGCCTCCGCGCGCACCGGCCGCGGCGGCGAGAACAAAAAGCCCTGGCCGAAGCGTACGTCGTAATCGAGCAGATCGACCACCGTGTGCTCGTTTTCGATGCGCTCGGCAATCAGATCGATGCCGAAGCGACCGAGCAGGTCGGAGAAATCGGCCGGATGGATGTCGGTCGAAGCCACGCCGACGCGGTTGAACAACAGCGTCGCCGGCGCCTTGACGAAGCGGAAGCCTAGCGCGTTCAATTCGCGCGCCTCGATGCGCAAATCGGTAAGGTTGTCGATCGAAAAGCGGAAGCCGCGCTCGGCGAGCGCGGCGAGGCTTTCATGCTCGATCGGTCCCATGGCGCGCACCGCGCTCTGGGTGAATTCGAAGACCAGCGACGGCGCGATGGCGCGGTTGGCCTCCATAAATTCGAGAAATTTTGGAAATCCGGAATCGGTGAGCGTGGCGCCCGATAGATTGCAGAACAGGCCGATCTCGCGGTTCTTCAAGAGAAGCCGCCGCACCACCTGCACGCAGCGCAATGCCGAAAGCTGATCGAGTCTCGGCATCAGCGTGCCGGCTTCGGCATAGGGCAGGAAATCGCCCGCCGCGACCACCTCGCCGTCGTCGGCCTTGAGTCGCGATAGCGCCTCGTAATAGCGCACCTTACGCTGTGGCAGCGTCACCACCGGTTGCAAATAGAGGTCGATTCTGCTGGCGTCGATGGCTTTGCCGATGGCGGCAATGATGCCGTCGCGGTCGAGGCCGGCAAAAGCCGCTATCTTGCGTTCGGCCGGCGCGGGCGGCGGCGCGACCGCGACCGGCGCGCCGACGGCGGATTGCGGCGCCGCCGAACTCGGCGCGCCGTTTACGGCGACCGGCATTTCGGCAGCAGCCGCAGTGGGCAGACGCTCGACGCTAAGCGTGGCATCATGCGCCACGACCGAATCCGCCAATTGCTTGACCAGCGTTGAGAGTTCCTCGATTTCGGCGGCGAGCGGCTGCGCCGTCGCCAAGGCGCGGTCGATCACGGTGTCGACTTTGCCCTCCATCGCGCTCAGACGGCGGCCGAACTCGGCCAATTGGCGGGCGAGATCGCCCGAGCCGCGCGCCAGATTGGCGAGCTGGTTGCTCGCTTCCTGCCGGTCGTGCTTGCGCGCGGCAATGGCGTTATAGGCCGCGAGCGCGGTGATTACGCCGAGCGCCACCAGCGCGGACTCGGCGCCGGTGAAGCCGAAACGCAGATAGACCACGACGCCGATCGAGCCGGCGATGACTGCCATGCAGGCCGCAATAAAGATGGCGCTGATACGCACCATGCCGCGCTACCCCTTAAGCGAACGATTCGTGCCCCGAAGCCTAGCAGTGTCCACAAGCGCCGAACCGCCGCAAGTCCGGCGATAGGCAAAGTCCGCCGATAACCATGGCTAAGGCTATGCGCGGGTTTTATAAAGTCAAAACTGATCCCATAACTGGTCCCAAGACTGATCCCAGGTCGGTGAGATGCTGGATTCCGCCCCCGCTGCACCGCTGTCGGCGCCCGCAGCCATGCCAAAGCCCGGCTTGACCGGCTGGATCGAGCGCCGGCCGCAGCTCGCATTCGGCTGGTTTCTGGCGCTGCATTTTGCGGTCTGGACGGCATTGCCGAGCCTGCTCTACGCCAACCTGCCGCTCGATCTCATCGAAGCCCTGACCTATGGCCGGGAGTGGCAGCTCGGCTACGACAAGCTGCCACCGCTGCCGTGGTGGCTTGTCGAAATCATGCACCGCAGTTTCGGCGTGGACGCGGCCTATTATGTGCTGGCGCAAGGCTCGGTGGTCATCGCCTTCGTGCTGGTCTTCGCCACGGCACGCCCGCTCCTTGGCGCGACCGGTGCGCTTGTCGCCGTGCTCATCATCGACGGCATGCACTATTTTCAGTACACCGCAGTGAAGTTCAACCACGATGTCGTGCAGTTGCCATTCTGGGCGCTGGCCGGCTACGCCTTCCATGCCGCGCTCAAGCGCGGGCGTCTCGGTCATTGGGCCCTCCTCGGCGTCGCCTTCGGCGGCGCGCTGTGGGCGAAATATTTCGTCGTCATGCTGGCGGCGCCCTATGCGCTGTTTCTGCTGTTCGATCGGCAGGCGCGGCGCGCCTTGGCCGCTGCGGGACCATGGCTGGCGCTTGCCGTCGCGCTCTTGATCGCGCTGCCGCATTTGATCTGGCTGTTTCGCACCGATTTCCTGCCATTCGCCTATGCCGAGCATCGCGCCGCGCCGGTGCGCGGCTGGTCGGACCATATCCTGCATCCGGCGCTGTTCGCCGGCAGTCAGGTCTTTTTCATGCTGCCGTCGCTGTTCATCGCCGCGGCGCTCGTTTGGCCGCGGCAGAATGAAAAAGCAGAGATCGCCGCCGAAGCCTTCGATCGCCGCATCGTCGCGCTTCTGGCGTTCGGCCCCGGCGCCGCCACGATTGCGCTCGCCGCCGTCAGCGGACGCGGCACGATCGCCATGTGGGGCTATCCACTGTGGCTTTTTGTCGGTCTGTGGATCGTCATCACGGTTCGGCCCCTGCTCGATCGCGACCGCATCGGGCGCGTGGTTGCCGCCTGGGCCGCGGTGTTCGCGATCCTGATGCTGGCCTTCGTCGTCAATTACACGGTGCTGCCGCTCGTCGATCACCGCTACCGCGCCGAGTTCTTTCCCGGCGACGCGCTCGGCGCGACTTTGACGCAGCGTTTTCACGCCGTCACCGGCAGGCCGCTGCGCTACGTCATCGGCTCGATGTGGGACGGCGGCAATCTCGCGCATTATTCGCCGGACCAGCCGCAAGTGCTGATCGACGGCGAACCGGCCCGCGCGCCATGGATCGATCTCAATGACTTGCGCAAAGACGGCGCGGTCGTGGTGTGGACGCAGAGCGATCCCAAAACACTGCCGCCGCAACTCGCCGCAATCGCGCCGCACGCCGAGATCGGCGCGCCGTTCGATCTGCCGATGCGGCGCGGCTACGGCGCGGTCCATGTCGGCTGGGCGATTTTGCCGCCGCAACCGTAATGGGATGCGTCGCCAAGTCCGGGCGCAAACGATAGTATTGGCATTCCAATCGGGAGGTGACGATCATGACCAGAATAATGTCGTTGCTCGGCGCGGTCTTGTCGGTCTGCGCGATTGTCGCTGCCGCACCGGCGCCGGCGGCGCAAACCGAGAACTACATGCGGGCAGTTCCCGCCGGACCGTCCGGAGGCATCCGTTGCCGGCGGGTCTGTGTCAAATCCGGTCGCGGAACCCCGACGCATCCACCGGCTTGCGTGCAGTGGCGGATCGTCTGTTAACTGACCGCTTTGATTACTCGCCCGACCTTGTCGAAAATCTCGCCGATCTGCGTTTCGCTGACGATCAGCGGCGGCGAGAGCGCGACGGTCTCGCCGGTGACCCGGATCAAGAGGCCTTCGTCGTGGAAGGCGCGCTCCATCGCCTCATAGGCGCGCAAGCCCGGCGCGCCGGCGCGCAGCGCCAGGTCGATGCCCGCGGTCAGGCCCACGGTGCGGATATCGAGCACGCCGGGATGGCCTTTGAGCGCCATCGCCGCGTCGGCGAACCGCGGCTCCAGCGCCTTGGCGCGCTCGAATAGTTTTTCGTCGCGATAGAGATCGAGCGCCGCGAGGCCGGCGGCGCAAGCCAGCGGGTGCGCCGAATAGGTGTAGCCGTGGAACAGTTCGATGACGTGCTCCGGCCCGCGCATGAAGGCATCGTAAATTCCGTCGCGCGCGATCACGCCGGCCATCGGCACCGCTCCCGAGGTCACTCCCTTGGCGAAGACGATCATGTCCGGCGTCACGCCATAGCGCTCGGCGGCGAACGCGTAGCCGAGCCGGCCGAAGCCGGTGATGACCTCGTCGAAGATCAAGACAATGCCGTGGCGGTCGCAGATCGCGCGCAACTTTTGCAGGTAGCCCTTGGGCGGCGGCAAGACCCCGGTCGAGCCGGCCATCGGCTCGACGATGACGGCGGCGATGGTCGAAGCATCGTGCAGCGTGACGATACGTTCGAGTTCGTCGGCAAGGTGCGCGCCCCAGTCCGGCTCGCCCTTGGTGAAGGCCTGCTGCTCGCGATTATAGGTCGGCGGCAGATGATCGACACCGGCAAGGAGCGCGCCGAAGTATTTGCGATTGCCGACGATGCCGCCGACCGCAATGCCGCCGAAGCCGACACCGTGATAGCCGCGCTCGCGGCCGATCAGCCGGGTGCGCGCGCCCTCGCCGCGCACATTATGATAAGCGAGCGCTATTTTCAGCGCGGTGTCGACGGCTTCCGAGCCGGAATTGCAGAAGAACACGCGATTGAGATCGCCGGGCGCCAAGCCTGCGATCCGGCTCGCCAGTTCGAACGCCTTCGGATGCGCGAACTGGAAGGCCGGCGAATAGTCGAGCTCCTCGGCCTGCTGCTTGATCGCTGCGACGATGGGATCGCGACAGTGCCCGGCATTGCTGCACCATAGCCCGGCGGTGCCGTCGAGCACGGCGCGGCCTTCCGGCGTGTAGTAGTGCATGTCCTTGGCGCGCGCGAACAGCCGCGGCGCCCGCTTGAACGCGCGATTCGGCGTGAACGGCAACCAGTAGGATTCGAGATCGTTGGGAACCGCAGCGGCAGGCACCTGACTCTCCACCGTCATGCCCGGCGCATGTCGGGCATCCACATCATTTATCGAGGCAACATGGAAGACGTGGATGACCGGGACAAGCCCGGTCAAGACGGAATCTGCTAAGCATGATGCCGAAAAGTGGAACCCGGTTTTCGGAAAAGATCATGCGCAAACAAAAGGCTAGAGCGGGACAATGATTCAGGCAAATCGCATCCCGCTCTAGCTTGCCGCTCAAACACGCGGCTGCTACCACCGCGCATCCCAAAGACGGCAAAGACGCGCAAGAACGATAATGGCCGACAAGTCCGAAAAATCGAGCAGGCTCAAGGCGCGGCTGCCGCGCGGGCTCACCGACCGCACGGCGGGCGAGATCGCCGCGACGCGGGCGATGATCGAGAAAATCCGCGCCGTCTATGAGCTTTACGGCTTCGAGCCGGTGGAGACGCCGGCCATCGAATATACCGACGCGCTGGGCAAGTTTTTGCCCGACCAGGACCGGCCCAACGAAGGCGTGTTCTCGTTTCAGGACGACGACGAGCAGTGGCTGTCGCTGCGCTACGATCTCACCGCGCCGCTCGCCCGCTACGTCGCGGAGAATTTCGACGCGCTGCCGAAGCCCTACCGCAGCTACCGCGTCGGCAATGTGTTCCGCAACGAAAAGCCCGGCCCCGGCCGCTTCCGCCAGTTCATGCAATTCGACGCCGATACGGTGGGATCGTCGTCGCCGGCAGCGGATGCCGAGCTGTGCATGATGGCGGCGGACACGATGGAGGCGCTGGGAATTCCGCGGGGGTCTTACATCGTTCGCGTGAATAGCCGCAAAGTCTTGGATGGTGCGATGGAGGCGCTTGGGATCACGAGCGGCCATCAAAAATTGGCTGTACTTCGCTCAATGGACAAACTCGATCGATTAGGGGCTTCTGGCGTGCGCCAGCTTCTTGGCAAAGGCCGTAAGGATGAAAGCGGAGACGTTACTCCTGGTGCAGAACTTACGGCTGAACAGATTGAGCGATTAGAAATCCTCTATGACATTCGAGATGAGGGGCGGCGAGACTTTTTCATGCTTATGCAAAATTATGAGCTTTTGGATGACGATTCTATCTTGCAGTCCGCTCCGCCTTCCATCGTCGGCAAACTGGTGGTCGGTAATCCGCGCTTTCTTGACCTCTATCTCGAAAAGTTTGGAGATAGCCGAATGTTCAGAGAAGGCGTTGAAGACCTTCGCGCAATAAGCGGCCTTGTGAGGTCTGCAAAATATGGCACGAAACGAATTCGCGTAGACCTTAGTGTCGTCCGCGGTCTCGAATACTACACCGGCCCGGTCTTCGAAGTTGAACTGACGTTTCCCACCTCCGGCCAGGACGGCTCGCCGCGGTTCGGCTCGGTCGGCGGCGGCGGGCGGTATGACGGGCTCGTGTCGCGCTTTCGCGGCGAGCCGGTGCCGGCGACGGGATTTTCCATCGGCGTGTCGCGGCTGCTCGCCGCGCTGGAGCATCTCGGCAAGGTCGATCTGAAAACGGCGGCCGGCCCGGTGGTCGTAACCGTGTTCGATCGGGACCGCATCGCCGACTATCAGGCCATGGTCTCACAACTGCGCAATGCCGGCATCCGCGCCGAGCTTTATCTCGGCGCCGGCAAATTCGGCCCGCAGATGAAATATGCCGACCGGCGCAATTCGCCTTGCGTCGTCATCCAGGGCTCCGACGAAAAAGCCAAAGGCGAAGTCACCATCAAGGATCTGATCGTCGGCGCCGAGCTTGCCAAGCTGGAAAAGGGCCGCGAGCAGCATTTGCAGAAGCAGGAAGAGGCGCAGCGCGCCGTGCCGGAAGCCAGGCTGGTCGAAGCGGTGCGCGAAGTGCTGGCGCGGCACGGGCTTAGTTTCCCGTCACCCTGAGGTGCGAACCCCCGACTTGATCGGGGGGAGCCTCGAAGGGCGACGGCCCGGGCTTCCGAGCAGCATCCTTCGAGGGCCGCTTCGCGGCCACCTCAGGATGACGGCGACAATGTGCGCGCGGCCACCTCATTAGGATAGTGGTTTTGGCTTCCCTGCACGCCGCTTTGCGCGCAGTTTGATCTCAGTCCAATCACCTCTGATCAGCGCTTCCTTTTTCGCACGGCTCCAGCCTTTGATCTTTCGCTCCACGGCGATCGCATCCGTGATCCGATCAAAATGCTCGGACCAAACCAAATGGACCGGACGACGCGAGTATGTGTAGCCTCGATGCGCGCCCACCTCGTGTTCAGCAATCCGCTTCCATAGATCATCGCCCGTCGCACTCCCGACATAGTAGGATCCGTCCGCGCATCGGAGCATGTAAACCAAGGCGCCCATCACTTCCTTTGTCGAAGGCGAGCATCACGGCCGAACAGTTCAAATCCTCTCCGAGCCTTCCGCCTGCATCGCCCACAATATGGCCGCCATGATTCCCTTGCAGCGCGGCAGCAGGAATAAAGTCAGCCCGGCGATCAGCGGCAGATAGATCGCCAGCGCCAGCGCGATCGGGGGATGGAAGTTAATCTCGCAGACGAGGATGATCGGCACCGTGAGGTGACCGACGACAAGAATCGTCAGCCACGGCGCGGCGTCATCGGTGCGATAATGACCGTAAGGCTCGCCGCAAACCGAGCAGCGATCGACCATTTTGAGATAACGGTGCAGCAGCCGGCCTTGGCCGCAGCGCGGGCAGCGCCCCAGCGCGCCGCGAAAGATCGCCGTCAGCGTCGACGGACGCCTCGCATCGGCTCCGGACATGGCATCGCGCCTTGTTAAGACCACGGCCGCAACGTGCCGATAGCGTGGGGTCTAGCATCGCGGAATTCATCTTGACAGTGCAGTTTTTCCCGCAGAATTTCCCGCTGGCTCGGGAATTTATCCGCGGCTAGAGTGTTCTCCGACTCGGCACGCTCCGCAGCGAGGATCGGCTGTGCGTGGATATTGCGGCAGGCAGATCGGTAAGCCCACGTGGCGGCGGCGCATCATCGCGCTCGTGGCCGCTTACGCGGTTGTGCTGTCGAGTCTGATCGCCAGTTTCGGCGTCGCCCGCGCCGCGGCGGATGCGGCCTACAATCCGGGCGGCATCATCTGCCACGGTGCACCCGGCGGCGGTCGACCCTCGCCTTTCGGCGACGGAACCAACAACAAGCTTTGCGCCGATTGCTGCAATGTCGGCTGCATGATGCTGATGGCGGCCTTGCCGCCGCCGCCCACCACCGCCGCAGCGATGCCGCAGGCGGCGAGCGAAATTCTTCGACCCTCGGCGTTCGCACTCCGCGCCGCCGCGCCCCAGACCAAAGCCCATCGTTCGCGAGCCCCTCCACTGACGGCGTGAAGTTCTGCGGCCCTCTTCGCTGCGGCCGCACCGACTCACCTCTCAGTGGAGAATCGTCATGCCCCGACATTCGAGGTTTTCGCGCGCATTCGCGCTCGCGATGTTATTCGCCTGTCTTCCCTTTTCGGCCGCCTTCGCCCATTGCTTCGTCGGCGCCCGGTTCTTTCCGGCGACGCTCGCCGTCGACGACCCTTGCGTCGCCGACGAAATGTCGCTGCCGACCGTGTCATGGTCAAAGACCGGCGACGTTCCGCCCGCCACCGAATGGGACGCCTCGGCAGAACTGTCGAAACGCATCACCGAAGACCTCGGTATTTCGATTGGCGATACCTGGTCGCAAATCCGCCAACCGGGGAATCCGACGCTGGCGGGTTTCGCCGATCTCGAAACCACGCTGCAATACCAGCTCCTCAAAAACGATGCGCATGAGACGGCGATACTGCTCGGCTTGATTTTCGACTGGGGCGGCACCGGCGCCAGCAATTCCGGCATCGGAACGTCTTACAGCCAGATCACGCCGACCTTTTATTTCGGCAAGGGGTTCGGCGACCTGTCCGACGACGCCGGAGCGTTGCGCGCTTTCGCCGTGACCGGGCAGGTCGGCTATCGGTTTCCGACCTCGTCCTATGACGTAGCGATGGGCGCCTACATTCCCCAGGTGCTGGTCTATGGCGGCTCGGTTCAATACAGCATGCCGTATCTGAAATCGCAGGTCCGAGACTACCAATTGCCCGATTTCGTCAATCACCTGATCCCGATTGTCGAAGCGCAATTCGCAACCCCGGTCGCCAACAATTACGGCAACAGGCCGATCACCAGCGGCACCGTCAATCCAGGCGTGATCTGGGTCGGCAGTTATTTCCAGGTCGGCCTCGAAGCCCAGATTCCCGTCAATCGCGCCAGCGGCACCGGCGTCGGCGTTCTTGGCCAGCTGCACCTGTATCTCGACGACATGTTCCCCTCGACGATCGGACAGCCGCTCCTCGGCGGCACCGCCGCCGCTCCCCGAAAACTTAGCCTCTGAGGTAACAGCCATGCGAACCCTAATCGCGATTACATCCGCACTGTTCATTTCGTTGGCGGCGACGGCGGCGGACGCCCACGCGTTCCTCGATCACGCCACTCCCCTGGTCGGCTCCACGGTGCCCGTGGCGCCACGCGAACTGTCGCTCTCGTTCACGCAAAACCTGGAACCGGCCTTCAGCACCGTCGAAGTGACTGGCCCCAACGGCGCCCGCGTCGATCAGGGCAAGCCGCAGATCGACGGCAATACCATGCGGGTCGGGCTTAAAGCCGCCGGCCCCGGAAGCTACCGCGTGCATTGGCATGCGCTGTCGGTCGACACCCATACCACGCAGGGAAGCTTCACCTTCCATGTCGGTCGATAAGCCGGGCGGGCCATAACTTGAACGATCCATTGCTCTTTGCTCGCGCGTTTCATTTCGCGGCGACGATCGTTGTCGCCGGCGCCGTCTTTTTCGTCGCTTACATCGGCGAGCCGGCACTTCGTGAAGCCAAGAATGCGCCGAACTTGGCGGCGGTCGCTCGGACGCGGTTCGCTTGGATTGCGTGGATTGGTCTTGTCGTCTTGTTGCTCTCGGGAGTGGCTTGGTTCGTCTTGACCGCCGCGTCGATGAGCGGCCGGCCGCTGGGCGACCTCGCGTCGCAGGGCGTGCTGTGGATCGTGCTGACGCAAACCGATTTCGGCAATGACTGGCTGTTGCGCTTCGTGGTGGCGTGTGCGCTCGGCGGTCTGTTCGTTCACTTTCTTTCGGTCGAGGGCGTGACATCGCGTGGGCTGCGGGCGGTCACGGTGATTTTGGCCGCCGCGCTCGTCGGCGCACTCGCATGGTCCGGCCATGCCATTGGCGGCCAGGGCATCGAAGGCATTCTCCATCCGGCGGCCGACGTTTTGCATCTGATTGCCGCGGCAGCCTGGGTCGGAATGCTGCTGCCGCTCGTGGTGCTGCTTGGCGGAACCGGCGATGACGCGCAATCCCTCGCGATTGCGCGCATTGCCGTTGCGCGATTTTCCACCGTCGGCATTGTGGCTGTCGGCACGCTGTTGGCGACCGGCAGCGTCAACACCTGGTACCTTGCCGGCAGCATTGCGGCGTTGTCCGGTAGCGAATACGGCCGTCTGCTCCTGGCAAAAATCGCGCTGTTCTTGGTCATGGTTGCGATCGCAGCCGTCAACCGGTTTCGTCTTACCCCGCGCATCGTGCCTGACGGAGACCCGGCCGGCGCACAGCGGGCGCTGCGCCGATTGCGCGGCAATGCGGTCATCGAGGTGACCGGAGGCGCGATGGTCATCTGCATCGTCGCCGCGCTCGGCATTTTGCCGCCCGCCAGCCATGCCCATCACCACGGCGCGTCCGACGCCATTCCCGCCGACGCGTCTTTCCAACACATCCATACCGAACAGGGCATGGCAGACGTGACGATCGAGCCCGGCCATACCGGCGTCGCGCGCATCACCCTCCGTTTGTGGGACGAGGATGAGAATCCGCTTGCGGCGCGGCAGGTGACATTGACTCTCGCTCCGCCGGCTGCGGGAAGCAAACCGATCACGCGCACCGCCCTGCAAGACGCCGACGGACGATGGCAGGTCAAGCGTATCGAACTTTCGCAGCCCGGCAATTGGACAGTCACGGTGACCGCCATGCTCGGTCCCGGCAATCTTATCGTGCTTGCCGCTCCGATCGTCATCGACGCCAAATAGCACGCGCGCCTCGGCGATTGACGATGTCCGGACCCTGCCGAGCTAAAACTGTGAATATAAACGCAATCCGATCAGCGAAACCGGGCCGCGATCACGGTTATAGGATGGATTGACGACGAACTGATAATCGAGCGTGGCCTGCCAGTCGTACACCGGGAACTCGTAATAGGTCTCGACGATCTCTTCCAGCCCCGGATGCGGCAGCATGCCGTCGCCGACTTCGATGCCGATGCCGCCGGCATTGAGATAGGCCTCGTGCGCGGCCGAAATGCCGTTGACCACGCCGGCCAGTCCGAACGTGTCGTCGGGCCGGCCCCACTGCGTGCCTTTGAGCTGCATTCCGGCCGCGACCGTACGATCGATATCGGTATAGACGTCGGGCTCGACGTCGCCGTTGGCAACGCCGGCGCGCATGAACACGCCGAGATCGGACGAGATTTCCTGCTCGACGCTGATGCCGACGCCGCCGCGGCTGCGCAACGGTCGCACCGGGACCGTCGTAGCCGGACCGCCGACGGTCTGTGCCAGGGCGATCGCGTCCTGGTAGGTGCCGAGCCGGGCGCGGCTGAGAAATCCGGTGAATGCGATTTTGCCGGGATGCGACCACAGCTCCCAGTGGCGCTCGACTTCGCCGATCCATTGCAATTGTCCGAAGCTCGCATCGAGATCGGTACTGTTGGGAACGATCGGCAGATCGAACAGGCCGCCGCGCACCGTCCAGCCGCCCTGGTACCACTCGGCGGACGCGCCATAGCTGTAGCCCCAGGCGTCGCCGGCGTAATCGAACGTGCCGGTGTCGATCAGCGCCCAGTTCATGAAATCCTTGCGCGGATTTGTGGCATATTTGTTCTGATCGAACACGTCGGTCGGGGCGAACTTTCCGATCGTGAAGACGAGCCGGTCGGCGGTATTCGAGCCGGCGAATTGATTTTGATCGGCTGGAACTTTCTTGATGGTGCCACCGAGATCGACGGTCTGCCGCACGAAAGCACGTTGGATGCGTGCATAAGACACTGCGGAACCCACCTTATAGGCAGCGCCGCCCGGATAGCCGGCGACCCCCACCGAATTGCTCGGCCCGAAACCCTGATCGATCTCCGGATCGATCCACAGCTCGGCGCCTTGCCAAAGTTTGACCCCGGCAAAGAACGTGGCGCCCCAGCCCTCGCGGCCTTGATTGGAATCGAGGCTGTTCTCGCCGTGATAAGGAGCGTGAAACGGCGGCACGTATTGCTCGACGAACGTGGTCTGGCCATGCAGCGCGAAACGATCGAGATCGAGTGCGTCCGGCGCTTTGATGAAGGTTTTGGGAGAAATGTTGTTGCCGAGCTTGTAATCGAGCCCGCCGCGCAGCGTCTGCAGTTCGAGATCGGAATCGAAGCGCTGGGCGCCTGCCGGAAAGGTGACGCCGCGCTTGGCGTAATCCGTGAAAAGATACTCAACCCGCGCCATCCAGCGCGGCGTCAGCGCGACTTCGACGCCGGCGCCGACTGCACCGCCGACGCGCGGTACCGTGAACAAATTCTCGACCGTGCCGGCAGGCACGGCGCCGCCGGCCAGCTGCGTGCGGGTGAACTGGTCGTAACTCCAAGCCAAGCCGCCGGTCGCATAGAACAGCCAATTGCCCGATTGGCCGAGGCTCGGCGCATAGCCGAGGCGACCGCGCAGGCTGCCGAAAAACTCGGACTGTTCGGCATAGGTCCCAAGACCAGTTGCCGGCGAGTCGAATGTCGCCGCGCCGCCCACCGCGTGCGCGGAAAAGCCTGGAAACGACACGTCGGCCTCGATGCCGATAAGCCAGCGCGAGGCGAGCATCCGGTCGTAGCCGGTCTGGAGACCGAGAAAGTAGCTGCCAGTGCCCTTGAATGCGTCGAACGAATTGTAGAGATCGAGCGAGCCGGAAAGCCCCGGCGCACTCGACCAGCGCGACGAGCCGCCGGCATAGCCGAAATGCGCGCCGATATAGGAGCCGGTCCAATCATAAGGGGCCGCCGGCGGCGGCGCCTTGCTCGGCAGAATGGCCGACAAGTCGGCCGCCTGCGCGCTGCCGGCGAGCGCCATCAGCCCAATGCCGGCCACACGCCATCCCTGCATCATTGCCCCGAACCCCAACCGCCCGGCGGCCGACCTCGGTCTTGCTGCCGTTGTGCCCGCGACACTAACGCGATCGCGGCCAAGTTCCGACCGGGGACCGCGCGGCCGGTCCACTTATCACCCAATATCGCCGGCAAAGCCGCAACGGCCGCATTGCCCCGGCCGCGCCGCGCCGCTCGACATTCCGCGGCGCCGCATATACTATACCCCCTATCCTATATAGGATACCCGCTACCTTATTCACCCGGGAGCCGGCAACCGTGTCGCACACCAAACGCGAAAAAATGAAACTCCTCAATCGGGTCCGGCGCGTCCGCGGCCAGGTCGAGGCGCTCGAGCGCGCGCTCGAAGACGAACAGGGCTGCGCCACGGTGTTGCACCTGATCGTCGCGGCGCGCGGCGCCATGTCGAGCCTCATGACCGAGGTGATCGAAGACCATATTCGCCTCCACGTCGTCGATCCGGTCAAGGACGCCGAGCGCAGCCGCGGCGCCGACGAACTGATCGAGGCCGTGCAGGCTTATCTCAGGTAATCGCGTCATTCGAATTGAGGGACCGACCATGGCGGAAACCTTGCCGGGCGCCCACGACCACGTTTTTCTCGGCGACGGCCACGAGCGCAACGAGCGCCGCACTTGGGCGGTGATCGGCCTGTGCAGCGCGATGATGGTCGCCGAGATCGCCGGCGGTCTGCTGTTCGGCTCGATCGCGCTGATCGCCGACGGGCTGCATATGTCGACGCATGCCAGCGCCCTGTTGCTAACGGCTTTGGCTTACCGCTACGCCCGGCGCCATGTCGACGACGAACGCTTTTCCTTCGGCACCGGCAAGCTCGGCGATCTCGCCGGATTCACCAGCGCCATCGTGTTGGCCATGATCGCGCTGTTGATCGGCTACGAAGCCATCGGGCGGCTGTTCCACCCGGTTGCAATCCATTTTACCGAGGCCATTGCCATCGCCGCGGTCGGCTTGATCGTCAACGTCGCCAGCGTGCTGCTGCTCAGCGGCGGCGGCCATGGTCACGACCACGGCCATGGTCACGATCTGCACGGCGATGTTCACGATCATCACGACCATGCCGGGCACCAACACGCGCGCGCGCACCATGCGGCGCACCGCGACAACAATATGCGCGCGGCCGTCGTTCACGTCCTGGCCGATGCCGCGGTCTCGGTGCTGGTGATCGTCGGCCTCACGCTTGCGCTGCTGCTCGGCTGGAACTGGATGGACCCCGCGGTGGGCCTGGTCGGAGCCGTCGTCATCGCGGCTTGGGCCTATGCGCTGATCCGCGACACCGGCGCTATCCTGCTCGACATGAATCCGGACCGCAACATGACCAAACGGATGCGGGCGATCATTGAGACCGACGGCGATCGTTTGACCGACTTTCATCTGTGGCGGCTCGGCCCCGGCCACCTCGGCGCTATCGTGTCCGTCGCCACGCAACGGCCGCAGCGCGGACCCGATTATTATCAGTCGTTGCTCACCCGATTTGGCGCTTTGTCGCACCTCACCGTCGAGGTGCAACATCGGTAGCCAGCAGCGCCGCAGCCACGGGGTATCCTTCCCGCCGGCTGTGGTCACGACCACAACCGGCGACGGCACGGCAACTTTTATAACGTTAGGTTAAGCAAGACGCGGGCCCTCCCGCAACGAGCCGGCTCCGCTGCCGCCCAAGGGGCATTAACAGCACGCGCCGATCTTCATCGAATAGCGACGGGTGTCGTGCTAAAGGGCTGCAACGGCGCAGCATTCGCGGCAATGTTAATGGCCGGCTTGATTGCCGACCCCGGGTAAGACCCATGTCGAGCGACACCCAGACCGGTCAGAATTCGCGGGCGCAAGCGCTCGTCGCCTCCTATACACGCGCCGGCTATACGCGGCTCGATCCGCCGGTGCTGCAGCCCGCCGAGCCGTTCCTCGACCTGTCGGGCGAGGACATCCGCCGCCGCATGTTCCTCACCACCGATCCGGACGGGCGCGAATTGTGCTTGCGGCCCGATCTGACTATTCCGGTGTCGCGCGATTATCTGGCTTCGCCCGAAGCGGGAAAGCCGGCGGGCTTCTGCTATCTCGGCGCGGTGTTCCGCCATCGCCAAGGTGGGACCTGCGAATTCCTCCAGGCCGGCATCGAAAGCTTCGGCCGGGTGGACAAGGCGGCGGCGGACGCCGAAATGCTGGCGCTCGGCCTCGAAGCCACGACGCAATACGGCGTCAACGCGCCCGATATCCGCATTGGCGACGTCGGTCTGTTTTCGGCTTTCGTCGCTGCGCTGGATCTGGCGCCGGTGTGGAAGCGGCGCCTGATCAAGGATTTCAACCGCAAATCCTCGCTCAAGCACGATCTCGATCAGCTTACGCTCGCCGCGCCCAACGGTTCTAAGGAATACCAGGGCGTGCTCGCCGCGCTCGCCGGCTCCGACCCGAAGGCGGCGCATCATTTGGTCACCGATCTGCTGTCGATCGCCGGCATTGCCACGGTCGGCGGCCGCTCGGTTGCCGAAATCGCCGACCGCTTTCTCGAGCAGTCGGCGCTCAATGCGCCGACGCGGCTGCCGCGCGAAACCCGTGCGCTGATCGAACGCTTCCTCTCGATCGCCGGCGACCCCGACGACGCCGCCGCCGAACTGCGCGCGCTCGCGGCCGACGCCAAAATCTCGCTGGCGCCCGCGCTCGATCTGTTCGAGACCCGCACCGGCTTTCTCGCCGCCCGCGGCGTCGATGTGCGCGCAATCAAATTCGCCACCGATTTCGGCCGCGGCTTCGATTACTACACCGGCTTCGTGTTCGAGCTGCACAACGCGGCCGGCAACTCGGCGCGCGGCAAGAACGCGCTGGTCGCGGGCGGCCGCTACGACGGCTTACTCGCGCGCCTGGGAGCTGCGGAGGCGATCACCGCGGTCGGCTTTGCCGCTTCGATCGATGAACTTGCCAGCAGCGGAGCCGCGCCATGAGCGCCCCGCTCATCCTGGCCGTGCCGTCGAAAGGCCGGCTGCAGCAGAACGCGGAAAGTTTTTTCGCCCGCGCCGGGCTGGAACTCGTCAAGCCGCGCGGCGCGCGCGATTATCGCGGTACCGTCGCCGGCCTCGACGGCATCGAGATCGCCTATCTGTCGGCCGCCGAAATCGCTTCGCAGCTCGCGCAAGGCGCCGCGCATCTCGGCATCACCGGCGAAGATCTCCTCCGCGAGATGATCCCGCAATCGTCCGAGCGCGTCGTGCTTATCGATGGCCTCGGCTTCGGCTTTGCCAATGTCGTCGTCGCGGTGCCGCAGGCCTGGATCGACGTGCGCAATATGGCCGATCTCGACGACGTCGCCACCGCATTCCGGCTCCGTAACGAGCGCAAGATGCGGCTTGCCACCAAATACGCCAACCTGACACGCGACTTTTTCGCCGCCCATGGCGTCGTCGACTATCGCATTGTCGAAAGCTCCGGCGCCACCGAGGGCGCGCCCGCGGCCGGCACCGCCGAAATGATCGTCGACATCACCACGACCGGCGCGACGCTCGCCGCCAACGGCCTCAAAGCGGTCGAGGACGGCATCATCCTGCGCTCGCAGGCGAACCTCGTCGCCGCGCGCGCGGCGGCCTGGAGCGGCGAACAGCGCGAAACCGCGCGGCTCCTTCTCGACCGCATCGCCGCGCAAAAGCGCGCCGCGGCCTTCGCCGAGGTGCGCACGCGATTTTCCGGCATGAACGAAAAACTATTCGGCCTCGCGCGGGAAAAATTCGGCGTCGCCTCCCCGTTCGGCGGCCCGACCTCGTCCGGCATGCTCACGCTGCACTGCCCGCCGGAGAACGTGCACGCGCTCGCCAATTTCCTGCGCGAGCACGGCGCCGAAGCGGTCTCGGTCGCTGCTCTGGACTACGTCTATACGCGGGACAATCCGCTTTACGCCAAGCTCGCGGCGGAGCTGGATAAGCCCGCGTCCTAGCCGACACGCCATTTTGCCATTTGCAGCAATTGACGGCGTAAAGACTTCATGGTGCACTCTGGCCGACTTCACGCGACGCTGGCTGACGCGCCCGTTCGCATGCAATCCGCATCCAGCACCGGGAAATTCTCATGGCATCTTCACGCATGGTTCGCAACGCGCTCACCGCGTTGGCACTGGTTTCGCTCGCCGTCACCTCGGGCGGTGCCCGAGCGGCGCCTTATCCGGCGGATAAGATCACGGTGATCGTCGCCTTTGCGCCGGGCGGCATCGCCGACACGCTGGCGCGGCTGATCGGCCAGGGCTTGAGCGAACGCCTGCATCAGACCGTAGTGATCGAAAACCGCGGCGGCGCCGGCGGCAATATCGCGGCCGGCGTGGTCGCGCGCGCCACTCCCGACGGCTATACGCTGCTTGCCACCACCACCGCGCTCGCCATCAACGAAACGCTGTTCGCCAACAAGCAATTCTCGGCGAGCGATTTCAAGACCGTGGCGATCGCCGCGTCGAGTCCGGAAGCGCTGGTGACGAGCCCGAACAATCCGGCGAACAATCTCGCTGCCTTCGTGAAAAACATGAAGGGCAAGACGATCAATCTCGCCATCCCGGGAGTCGGCACCGGCTCCGACATCGAGGCGGAATATTTCTTCAAGTTCTTGGCCAAGACGCCGGCGCAGCCGATTCCGTATCAAGGCGGCGCGCCGGCAATCAATGCGACCATCGGCGGTCAGGTCGATCTGATGGCGACCACGCTTGGCGGCGGCGCCGCAGCCCAGATCGCCGGCGGCAAGCTCAAGGGCCTCGGCGTCGCCGCCGACAAGCGCGCCGCGGTGGCGCCGAAGCTGGAAACCTATGCCGAACAGGGTTATCCCGGTTTCACCGCCGCATCCTGGGTCGGCTTCTTCGCGCCGGCCAAGACCGATCCGCAAATCCTGCAGACGCTCAACGCCGCGATCGACGACATCGTCAAAAGTCCGGCGGTTGAAAAGAAGCTGACCGATATGGGCTTCGACCCCATCGCCGGCTCACAGGCTGCGGCCGACGCCATGTTCGCCGCCGAAGTGAAGAAATGGGGCGGCATGGTCAAGGCGCTGGGTTTGTCGATCAAATAGCCCGCGACGGCCGCCACGCCGCTAGACCTTGATCCAATTCGATTGAATCGGATCAGGGCCTAGATTCTTCATTTGAGCATGATCTTGTCCGAAAACCGGTTTCCACTTTTCGGGATCATGCTCTAGGCGACGAGTTCCGGCGGGCCGAACCGAAGCTCTCACGCCCGGCTCGTTCTATTCGCAAACCCGCACGCGCGGCCGGACCCAGCCATAGCCATTCCAATAGGGCCTGCCCAGCGTCCAGTAACAATTTGGCGGCGGCCCGTAGTACCGCGGCTGCTGCGCGCCAATAATACCGCCGATAACGCCGCCAAGGACGGCGGCACCCGCGGAATAACCGTGGTGGTGGTGGTGATGGTGATGGTGATATTGCGCGAGTTGTACCGGCGCCGGCTGTTGCCGTGCACGCGCTGCATCATCCGCCTTCAGCAACGCTACGGCGTCGGGGACAGGGTCGAGAAGGTCCCTGTACGTTGTCGCCGGCGCCAGCCGCGCTGCTTGCGACGCGTCGGCGTGAGCGGCGCTCAGTGTCGTCAAGGCCGCCGCCGCCCCAAGTAAACCGGCTATCTTCCTATCCATTTTGAACCTCCAGGGGATGGTGGAGACATTCTCCACAAAATCATGAGACCGCTATATCATGAAACCGCCATCGCTTCCGCCAGCCTCAATTCGTGGGAGCCGGCCCGACTCGCATGACCTTACACCATCCGCGGGGCGATCGTCCCCTGACCGGGATACCCGGCCAGGATATTCTTCTAGGACATTCTTGCGGCCTGTTTGTGGCATTCCCCCTGCCCCGCTTAGGGACTAGAGCGGGACGCGATTTCCTTGAATCATTGTCTCGCTCTAGCCTTTTGTTTGCGCATGATCTTTTCCGAAAACCGGTTTCCACTTTTCGGGATCATGCTTTAGGGGTCGGATTCTAACATTCGCATCCCGTTTCGGCACGCTCTTATGCGCACGCTCTCATGCGAATGTTAGAATCAAAGGACCACTAGCAATTATTAGTCCTCGTGGAGCTTTGGGATTTGACATTCGCTTCGCGCGTTAGCGGCTGGGTGGGTAGCGAATGTCAAATCCGCTCCACTAGGCGGTATGGCCATCGAAGGCCCCGGACTTCGGAAGTTCGCTCTCCTGCTGGGGGGTCATTTTCGCCGTATCGGCGACACCCGGCTCGCCGCGCGGGCCGAGCTTGCGCCGCGCCATCTGGTCTTCGGTTTCACGCTCTTCTTCGCGCGTGGCTTGACGGAGCTTATTGGCCATTTTGCGCGCTCACAGCGGGCGATGCATGCGACCGCACAGCCAGCCCAGACCGAGCGCGACGATTACGGCCGTGTAGGGCTGCGTCTCGACGGTGTGACGCAACGCCCGCTCGAACGAGCCCGCGGTCTTGCGTGCCGCGCGGTTGGCGCTGTCGGCGACATCGGCGGCGCTGTCTCGCGCGTGGCCGTAAAGCTCTTGCGCGGCGTCGGACACGTCGTCGGCGACGCCGCCGGCTTGTTTCTTGGCGTCGCCAAAGGCGCGTGCGAAGTCGGAGTTGGCGGAACGGGTCTGCGGCATTGTTGTCCTCGGCGGTCCGCGAAGGAATCCTCATCCCGTCCCGTTAACGCGCCAATGCCCGCAAAGTTCACAAACCAATGTTGCATCGCCCGGAGTCTTATCGGTTTTGATGGAATCAAGACCGATAAGGCTTAGCGCGCGGCGCGCGGAACTTATCGGAGCGCGAGCGCGTTCCATTATGCGAAAAGTAACTTTAACGGGAGGCCGCCGTGCCGGTCTTGCTTGGGGTTTATTCTCGGAGTGGCGCTGACGATCGCCGGTGCTTACGAGTACGATTCCACCACGGGCCGCGCCGCCAATGGGCTATCGGCAAACGCGGCGGGCGGCCAGGCGCCGATGGTCAATTGGGGCGTCGTCAGCGACGATTGGCAGAATCTGCAAACCGCCGTCCGGCAAAAAGCCGACAATCTAGAGCAGAAGCTGAAACGGCATACCGGCTGATCGGACGAAGCGCCCGCAAGCGTCGGTTCCAGCGTCGGCACCATGGGCTGAGCGTCGCATAACCGACATCGCAAAATTAAGGCAGCCGGTCGGGCCGCTGTGCCAAAGCATCGGCATGGCGGCAGGTATGGGCCCGGGCCTCGGCTTCATCGGCGAACAGCCGCATGCGGTCGCCGCGCCTCAGCCCGAACATGAGAATGCACAGCCGGCAGGCGAACATCGGCTTGTCGTCGCAAGTGAAGTGCACGCGAATCGGCGCGTCCCACGGAATGGCACGCCGCCGGTGCTGGATTTCCGCAACTGAATTCGGCGGCATTGCTCCCTCGTCCCGCTCCGACGAAAATCAAAATCTCCGATCGCAGCAATCGTTCCACGTTCGCGCTTTTCGGTTGGCAGACTGTTTTTGAAAGTCGGATTTTCGCTCTAACGGCGCTTAAACAGAATGGCGATCGAGGGGCCGTTCGCCGCGTAGCGGACATACGGCCGGCGCAATGCGATGCTCCGTGCCCGGGTTTTTTGCGCTTAACGCACGTTGCGCACTTCACGCCGCGCGGCGCGCCGCTTCGTCGCGGTTATCATAGACCACGGTCGCCGCCGCGGTGTTGGAGATCGGGATGTGATAATTGCGGTGGGCCTCGCTCACCTGGCCGGTCAACGCGCCGCGCATCGCTATCCAATTGAGGAATTCGACGCCCTGCGCGCCCGCCTGTTCGACCCAATCGTGGATCGAATACCGCGCCAGCGCCTCTGGCTCGCCAACAAGCTTGTCCATGCAGAGCTTGTCGAATTCCTTGTTGATGAAGCCGGCGCGCTTGCCGTCGAGCTGGTGCGACAGTCCGCCGGTGCCGACCATCATCACCCGCAGGTCCTGCGGGTAGGATTGAATGGCGCGGCCGACCGAGCGGCCGAGACTGAGGCAGCGCTTGAGCGAGGGCAGCGGATGCTGCACGGTGTTGATCGAGACCGGCACGATCTTGACCGGCCATGTTTCGCCCGGCCACATCAGCGTCATCGGAATGGTCACGGCGTGGTCGATCAGCATCTCCTGGCACATCGTAATGTCGAACTCGTCGGCGACGAGACGATTGATGATGTGCCACGACAAAGCCGGGTCGCCGGCGATCGCGCGCGACACCGGAATGCCCCAGCCTTCGTCCTGGTTGCGGTATTCGCTGGCGGCGCCGACCGCAAAGGTCGGCAGCTTGTCGAGAAAGAAATTAAGCCCGTGGTCGTTGGAGAACACCACCGCGACGTCGGGCTTCTCGCGCGCCAGCCAATAATGCACGTAATCGAAGCCGCGGAAAAACGGCTTCCAGTACGGATCGTTCTGCTTGTTCTCGGCAATCGCCTTGCCGATCGAGGGCACGTGCGTCGTGGCGACACCGCCGATAATCTTGGCCATGACCGCCGCCCCCTTATCTGCCCGCCGCGGCGAGCTTTTCCTTGAATTGATCGACCGTGGCGCCGGTCTGCTGCGCGCCGATGTCCTGAACGTTGAGCCCGAAAATTCCGGCGAGCTTGGCGAGGTAATAGACGTTGCCGCCGGCCGCGATCATGGCCAAGACGTTGCGGCTCTTGACCGCGGCGCGCTGCTCCTCGGTCAGGCCGAATTGGCCGCAATAGCCCTCCTCGTTCTTGAGAAAAGCCGCGCGATTCTCCGCGCTGTTGAACGAGTAGCACATGCGGTTGAGCGCCAGCCCCTTCTGCGCCTGGTCGCCGTCGAACATCGTCGTGCCGGGGATGTCCTGTCTCACGGCCCGGCCTCCTTTCCGCTTTGGCGTTGCCGCCACATCGCGCTTCCGCCGACTATGCGGCGTGAATGGGTTCCTTGGCCGCTGCGGCGGCATCCTTGAGCGCTGCGAAGCCGGCGTCCGTCGTAACCTGCCGCTTCTGCTCCTTGCCGACGGGGCGGGTAAGATGGCGGGTCTGATGCTCGCCCCATGCCAATACCGCGGCAAACAGCACGAAGGCGCCAATGATTGCGCTTAAGCAGACAATTCCGAGGATCGACATGGCTATTCTCCTTTGGCGGTTCTGCTTTTGCCGCCAAAAGTTACGTCGATCGCGAAGGAAGTTATTGACGTAGATCAAGACCGGGCGGGATCAGGCATGTGGCTCAACCGGCTCTGCTATGCGCGCCCGGCGCGGCTTGCACATTTTACGAATTGTCGCGCACGCGCAACACGACAAAGTGCGTCGGCGGCAAAGTGACGGCGGCTATCGCGCCACCGAAGCTCGCCATGCAAACGTCCGGCTTTCCAGCCGGGCGAAGACGCCGTGTTCCAGGATGAGCATCAAGACGACGAACATGATGATCCAGGCCAGCACCTGCGTCATGTCGAATTGCTCGAACCAAAAGAAGAACATGTAACCGATGCCGAATTTCAGACCGAAGGTCTCCGCCAGCGCCACGATCTTCCAAGTCTCGCCGAAGGCATAGCGGAAGGCGGAGAAAATATATGGCATCAACTGCGGCAGGTAGACTTTGCGAAGCAGCAAAGACCGCGGCGCCTTGAACGTCACCGCCATTTCGGTCAAGGACTTATCCATGGCCTTGGTGCCCTCGTACATATTCACCGTGACAAAGGGCGTGACCACCGCCATGACGGCGACCAGGCCCCCGGCCTCGCTGTAGCCGAACCACATGATGGCGAGGAAGACCATGAGGATCGTCGGCATCGTCAGCATCAACGGGATCAATGCCAGCAGCGAGCGCTCGCAGAGCCGGTTGAGACCCATCGCCAAGCCGATACCTATGCCGGCGACCATCGACGCCGAGAATGTAATGAAGATGCGGGCCAATGTGATCCCGACGTCGAAATAGGCCGATTCCCCTTCCGGCCCCGGAGTCTTGAAGTCGGCAACGATGGTCCGGGCGATCGCCAACGGTCCCGGCAGCACTTGCGGATCGTTCATCAATTCGGCCGCCGCCGCCCAGAGCAGAAGCAGCACGATAATCGAGCCGGTGCGCAGGCCAATGCTCTTGAGCCGGGACGCCATCTAGTCTTTCGCCTCCACGACGCTGAAAAACTCGCGCACTAACGTCTTTTCCAGATCGAGGATCGTCGCGTCTTCCGGTTTTCGCGGCCGTGGCACATCGATCGCCACCCGCTTGAAGATCCGCGCCGGCTTCGTGCTCATCATATAAATGTTGTCGGACAGAAAGACGGCCTCCGAAAGATCGTGGGTCACGAACAGGATGGTCGGCTTGGCACGCTGCAAGATTTCCATGAGATCGAACCGCATCTTCCGCGCGGTGATGGCGTCGAGATGGCTGAACGGCTCGTCCATCAACAGAATATCGGGTTCGATGGCGAGCGCGCGGGCGATGGCGACCCGCTGCTGCATGCCGCCGGACAAATTGAGCGGGTAATTCCGTTCCTGCCCGGCAAGCCCGACCATTTCAAGATTCTTTGCGACGAGCTCTTGCCACCGCTGCCGCGGCACGTTCTGCGCCTCGAGAACAAAGCGAATGTTGTGCTCGACGGTCAGCCAATTGAGCAATCGCGGGCTCTGGAAGACATAGCCGATGCGCGGTTCGGCGCCGGCCCTGCCCGCTTTCGGGTGAATGGTGACCGAGCCGCCGTCGTATGACTCGATGCCGGCGATGACGTTCAGCAGCGTCGACTTCCCGCAGCCCGACGGCCCGACGATACTGACGAATTTGCCGTCGTCCACCGCGAGGCTGATATCATGCAGGACGACGAACTCTTCTCCGGAGCCCGGAACCGGAAATCTCTTCGTCAACCTATCGATGGTAATGGCTGACGCTACGCTCACATCCTGCCTCACCGGCTGCCCTGGAATAACGGGCGCCATTGCGGCGACGGGCGAAGCCGCGCGCGCGATTGAAGGATCGAATTTCATTTCGGACCGGCCTCTCAAGCGGCAAGTTGCGGTCTCCAGGCAAAGGTCCGCCGCGCCCAGGTGCGAAACACCAGAAGATCGATCAAGACCATCACGATCATGAAGCTTACCCCCCAGGCGAGCATCATATCGACCCGCGTATCCTGGAACCAGTAGATCAGCTGCTGGCCGACGCCGCTGCCGGCCCCGAAGGCCTCGGCCACCAGCGCAATCTTCCACGACAACGAAAGCGATATCCGCAGCGAGGAAAATATGTAGGGCATCAGCTGCGGAATGAGCACCTTGCGCAGCATGAGCGAGCGGTCGGCCCTATAGACTCGCGCCATGAAGACCAGGTCCTTTTCCACCGCCTTGGTGCCAGCCCAGATGTTCATCGCGACATAGGGAAAGACGATAAGAACGATCGTGAAGATCGGCGCGGTCTGCGACAAGCCGAACCACAACACCGAAAGAAACGCCCAGCAGATCGCCGGGAAGGTCAACAAGACCATGATCCAGCTGTCGAAAAAGATCTCGATGCTGCGCCGCAATCCCATCACGAGACCGAGCGACGTGCCGATCAGCATCGAAATGACAAAGCCCGCGAATATCCGCGACAGGGTCTCTTCGACCACGACATAAGATGCCGGATCGCTGTAGATTTCGATCATGCGCTGCAACAGCAGGCCCGGGCCGGGAAAGAACAGCGGAAAGAAAAACAGCGAGATTGCTTTCCAGACGACAAGACCGGCCGTGAGCGTTAGCACGCCGGGCAGCATTCGACCGATCGAATCCGGCAGCCTCCGATGCCCGGTCTTATTTTGCCGCAATCGCCCGCGCATTCAGCTTCCCACGAACAGCGCGTATTTATCCTCGGCGGGCACTTTATCGATGATGCCGGTTCGTTGGCACACGTCCAGGAACTTCCACTGCGCATCGACGGCGTTGCGGCTCCAGTCGGTCATGAACATATTCTTCGATTGCAGCCACGTCTTGTACTCCGCAATATCCTCAGGTTTCGTCACCGCCGCGAGCGCGCCGTGGTTCTTCACCGCGGTCTCCAGATTTTCCGACTTCTCCAGCCAAAGAAACGATTCCTTGACGGCGGCGGCAAAGTTCTTCGCCCGAGTCCGGTCCTCGTCGACCCAGCTTTTCCAGGCGACCAGCGGGGCGGCCCACACGATGGGATAGCCGGTCTTTTGCACCCAATAATCGTTCGGCGAAAACAGCACGCGGAACTTGTCGGCTTGCGCTTCCGCCGCAAGGTTGAGCGAGCTGATGTTGATCATGGCGTCGAGCTGCCCGCTCTCCAACAGCTTGGTCAAGGCCGGGCCCGCAACTTGTTGCAGTTGCGTGTCCTTCATGAGGTCGAACTTGAAGGCCTCGATCATGGCCGCCCTTGCAGCCTTGAACGATCCGGCGCCGGTGGAGAAAGTGCCGAATTTCTTGCCGCGCAGATCGGCGGGCGTCTTGAAGGGCGAATTCTTGAGGACAAGGATATCCTGCACCACCGTCAATCCGCCGCCGATGATCGCCCAATCCAGGCCCTCGTCGATCTTCTGGATGGCGTCGATGCCCGAATAGCTTCCCGTCATGCATTGCTTGCTGGGCAGGCCGGCAAGGAAGCCGGCAAACGGCCGCGGGTCGAGATCGAGATCGATGCCGTGCTTGGCGAAAATCCCGGCGTCCTTCGCTCCCAAATAATTCAAAACGAAAACGCTCCCCGCCGGGATCACGACCTTGACCTTCTGCAGAGCGGTATCCGCGCGGGCTGCGGTGCGGGTGGCGAGCATGCCGGCGGTCAGCGAGCCGATGCCGGCAAGCAATAATGATCTTCTCGTCGTCATTGCATCCTCCCAATTTTTGTCATTATTGAAGAGGGATGCGCACACGTAAACGCTCCAGAATTGCCGGTTGTGCGTGATATCGTCGCGCAGCAGCGCGCAAATGCCGTCGCGTACGGGGGACCGACTTCCGGATGTTGCGGCGCCAATCGACTCGCTTCGCCGTCACTCCCCGGGCGCGCCGCGCACGCGAAACACGACAAAGTGCGACAGCGAGAAATTGACGATGAAGCTCGCCAGAACGGCAAGAGCTTTCGCCGCATAAACCGGCAGCAGCAGAATCTGCGCGGCAAAAACCAGCGTAGCGGTGTTGGCGAAAAGTCCGACGATGCCGGTGACGATGAACGCCAGATAATGACGCCAGCGCAATTTGCGCCCGGATTCCGCGGCAAAGGTGATCGAAGAGTTCAGAACGTAGGAGCCGCTCACCGCGACGAGCCACGACGTCACATTTGCGGCGATCAGCAGGACGGTCTGCGGCCGGCCGCAATGACAGGATGCCGCCAGCGCATCAAATGCCGCGAGCGCCGCTGGCCATCGTTCGTAGGCCGCCCGCGCCAACAGAAAAACGCTGTAATCGATCGCCGTATTGACGACGCCGATCAGCGCGAACGACGCCGCCTTGCGGCTGAGCGTCCGCGCGCGCCAGGCCGCGGCAAGCTTCGCGCGACAAGATCTGGCACGGATAGATTTGGCGCGGCTGGATTTGGCGCGGGCCGAATCGGAGGGAGAGAGCGGGGCCATTTCGCCCCCGCATATCACGTCCGGCGGCGGTCGGCAGCAAGTCGCAAATCCACCCCGAACCGCCCGGCCGTTAACCATCCCGCGTCTCGCGCCCGGTCGCGACAGGCTCCGCCGACTAAGCTATAGAAACGGCGGGAAAGGGACCTTGAATGGCGGCAACAGCCGACCCCGGAATGAGACCGATGCCGCGCGAGCGGACGTTGCCGGATTCGCGCGCGCAGGGCCTGTCGATCGTCGTGCCGCTCTATGACGAGGCGGCGGCGCTCGTGCGCATGCACGACCGGCTGGTCGAGATCGCGCAACGGCTCGCTGCCGCCCGTTCGCTGTCCTGCGAGGTCGTCTATGTCGACGACGGCAGCCGCGACGGCACACTCGCCATCGCCCGCGAACTGCCGGCCGACGGCGTCGACGTCCAGGTGGTCTCGCTGTCGCGCAATTTCGGCAAGGAGGCGGCGCTGCTCGCCGGCCTCGATCACGCGCGCCGCGGCGCCGTGCTGTTCATCGACGGCGATGGCCAGCATCCGCCGGATTTGATCGAGCGATTGGTCGGCCATTGGCTCGATGACGACAGCGACGTCGTCTATACCGCAAAGGCGAGCCGCGCCACCGAGTCGATGCTGCGCCGGCTGTCGGTGAAGGCGTTCTATCTGCTCTTGAACTGGGGCGCGCGGCCGAAGATTCCGGAGGACGCCGGCGACTTCCGCTTGCTGTCGCCGCGCGCGGCGAAAGCGTTGCGGCAGCTGCCGGAGCGCAACCGCTTCTTCAAAGGCCTGTCGAGTTGGATCGGCTTTCGCCAGATGCGCATCGACTATGAGCCGGCGCCGCGCGTCGACGGCCGCAGCACCTTTAACCTGCGCCGCCTGATCGGCCTGTCGATCGACGGCGTCACCTCATTCTCGGTGGCGCCGCTGCGACTCGCCACCGTCATGGGCACGGCACTCGCGGTCATCGCCTTCATGTACGGATTGCAGATCGTCTATCAGACGCTGGTCTATGGCGTCAGCGTTCCGGGCTATCCGTCCTTGTTCGTCGGCGTCATGGTGCTCGGCGGCGTCCAGCTCGTCATGATTGGCGTGGTCGGCGAATATATCGGCAAGATTCTGGAAGAGATCAAAGGCCGGCCGGTCTATTTCGTCGCCGAGCATGACGTGAAGCTCGCCCAAGATGACCGGCACGTCGACCAACAAAACGACCGGCAAAGCGCCAAACAGATCGAGCGCGACGCCCGCACCGCGGCCGAATGAGCGAAATCGAGCGCCGCCACATCTGGCTCTGCGCCGACGATTACGGCATGTCGGGCGCGGTCAGCGCCGCGATCCGCGATCTCATCGCGCGCCGCCGCATCAACGCCACTTCCGTGATGGTGCTGGCGCCGAGCTTTTCGCAAAGCGAGGCTGCGGCGCTGGACGCTGCCGCCGCCGCGCACTCAGCGATCGGGCTGCACCTGACGTTGACGGCGCCGTTTCGCCCGTTGAGCGATGGTTTCGCGCCGGTCCGCGACGACGGCGCGTTCCTGCCGCTTGCGGCCATGGCCGGGCACGCCTTGGCGCGTTGGCTCAGACCGGAAGACCTCGAGCGCGAGATTGCCCGCCAGTTCGCGGCGTTCCAAAGCGCGTTCGGCCGCACGCCGGATTTCGTCGACGGTCATCAGCATATCCACGTCTTTCCGCAAATCCGCAAAGTACTGGTCGGCGCGATCAAGGACGCCGCGCCGCGCGCCTGGCTGCGCCAATGCGCAAGACCCGCCGCCGCGCGCAAAAGCCTCGCCGATCCGAAGGGTTTTGTGCTGGATGCGCTCAGCGCCCGCCTGCGCCGGCTTGCCGCGCGCGACGGCGTGCGCACCAATCCCGCATTCGCCGGCACCTATTCCTTTGCGCCGGGTGCGGATTACGCGAAATTATTTCCGGGCTTTCTCGACCGCCTGCCGGACGGCGGCGTCGTCATGTGTCATCCGGGCAAGGTCGACGCCGAATTGCGCCGGCTCGACCCGCTCACCGACTTGCGCGAGCGCGAATACGAATATTTTCTCGGCGACGATTTTCCACGGCTGCTTGCGGCGCGGGGAATTGCGCTTGCCTAGACCTCATCCGCTCATTCCCGCGAAAGTGGGAATCCAGCATCGCTGGGTCCCCGCTTTCGCGGGGACGAGCGGTATGAGACAGGTTAGATGATCACGACCGTGGTCCCGATCTTCACCCGGTTATAGAGATCCTCGACGTCCTCGTTGCGCATGCGGATGCAGCCCGAGGACACGTTCTGGCCGATGGTCCAGGGCTCGTTGGAACCGTGAATGCGGTAGAGCGTCGAGCCGAGATAGAGAGCGCGCGCGCCGAGCGGATTGCCGATCCCGCCGGCCATGAAATGCGGTATACTGGGCTGCCGCGCGATCATTTCCGGCGGCGGCGTCCAATCCGGCCACTTTTTCATTGCGGTGATCGACTTCACGCCCGACCAGGTAAAGCCCGGGCGGCCGACGCCGATGCCGTAGCGCAAGGCCTTGCCGCCGTCCTCGACCAGAAACAGAAATCTGTCCGGCGTGTCGACGATGACGGTGCCTGGCTTTTGGTCGCCGTCATAGGCGACGACCTGGCGCGTGAATTTCGGATCGATCGGATAGTTCGACGCGTCGGGCGGGTTGGCCGGCGCATAGGCTTGCTGCTCGGGAGTGACAGCGTCGGGCTGCGGCTGCGTCGTCTGGTAGCCGGGATAGATGTGCGACACCGGTACGTTGATGGTCGGACCGCCGAAAATAGCTTCGAGGAAACCGCCGCCGCCGGGACCTGCCGGAGCCGGCGGTGGTGCGTAGCTTTGCGAAACGGGTTGCGCGTAGGCCTGCGGCGCCGGCGCTGCATAGGGCCGCGGCGCCGCGGGCGCGTAACGCTGCTGCCGGTAACCCGCCGGCGCGGCGGCATAGCGCTGCTGCTGCTCCGGCGGCTGCGCCGCATAGACCGGCTGACCATAAGCATCGAAAGTGACCTGGAGGGGATCGGCGAGAGCCGGAGCGGAAAGCGCGCTCGCGACAAGCGCCATCATGCAGATACGCCGCATTGCTGTACTCGCTGACTGCCGTTTCACGCCGAGCGGCGCGCCGAGCGAACCGGCTCGTGCTCAGGCGACGACTACGCCCGCAAACCTCGACTGTTTGGTAAACAAATCGCGGCGGCGCGAAATTCGTACATTGTTCATCAAGTTAGAGTTGATTTTGCGTCAATGGTTGCAAGTTTTGGTTAATCGAAAGTTGACGCCGCGCCGGCGCGCACGATTTCGCCGGCGCACAGCCGTGAACGCCGTATTAATCGGCGAGCCGGTACGTTGCGTGACGACAGTCGGTAATGAAATGACCGAGCCGCGCAAGGTTTTCCGGATCGAACAGACCGCCGCCGCGCGACTGGAGCGCCGCGTCGATAGCGCCGCCGGCCCGCCGCACCACGGCGAGATCATGCAGGCGCTCGGCGCGCTGCAGGCATTGCTGGCGGCATCGCCACAGGCGCTGCCGACCGTGGCGGCGGCGGCCGCGCCGCGCGATCGCCGCGGCGGCGATGCGGCATTTCCCGCGGCAAAGATGACCCGCATCGCGCAAGAGCTTGGCGCGATAACCGCCGGCACCGCGCAAGCGACGCAGAAGATTCTCGCCGCCGCGGAGGAGATCGATCAGCTGGCCAACACCCTGTCGGCCGCGCTCAAGGGCCGGATCGAGCAGGATTTGGCGCAAGACATTTCGGATTGCGTTCTGCACATTTTCGAGGCCTGCAATTTCCAGGATTTGATCGGCCAGCGCGTCGGCAAGGTGATGAAGACGCTTACGGCCGACGACGCGCCGCCCGCTCGCACGGACGATCCGGCGGCGGATATCGCGCCCGAGATGGCGCCCGACTTGCACGGTCCGCGGCTCGACATCGACAACGGACACCTGTCGCAACGCGAAATCGACGCGATGTTCGACGGCTGACGCCGCGTCACCCCGCCTCACTTGGGCGCGCGGATAAAAAGAAAACAAACAAACGCCACGACGGCGAACGCCGCGACCAACGTCAGGCCCATTGGGTCGGAGGCGCGGTCGGCGACATAGGTCACCACCACCGGCGCCAAAGCTTGCACGACCAGAAACGGCCCACCGATCCGCCCGACCAGTCGGCCGTAGCCGCCGGCGCCGAACAAAGCGAGCGGCACGGTGCCGCGCGCGATGGTCAGAAGCCCGTTCGCCATGCCGTACATCACGGCGAACATCGCGGCGACGGCCGCGGAAAACGGCAACAGCGCCAACAGCACGAAGGCCGCGACCAGAAGCCCGACGGCAAAGCGCGCGGTCCACAACGGATGTGCGCGGCGGCCGAAGCCGAGCTCGCCGATGCGCGCCAAGACCTGCGCCGGGCCGAACAACATGCCGATCGCAACCACGATATCGGGCGCCAGCCCGAACCGTTTGAAGATGGCAAGAAGCTGCGCCGACAACGCCGAAGGCACAAACGCATAGGCCGCGAAACCGGCGGCGACCAGGATGAAGGCTGCACCATGCGCCGGCAGGAAAGTTGCGGGTTTTTGCTCCGGCGCCAGCGCCGGCGACGGCCGTATCGCGGTTTCGGCATGCCGACGCGGCAACGCGAATGCGTGCAAAGGCGCAGCGACCAGCGCGAGCAATGCGGCATAGACCAGATAAGTGCCGCGCCAGCCGACCGCGTCGATGAGAAATTGCGTCGCCGGCCAGCTCACGGTCGAGGCAAAGCCGCCGGCGAGCGTCAGCGTCGTGATCGGCGCGCGCGCGCCTGCGCCGAAAATGCGGCCGAGCGTGGCGAAAGCCGGATCGTAGAGCGAGCCCGCCATGGCGACGCCGAGCACCATCCACGCCACGAAATAGGCGGCCGCATTGTGCGTTTCGGCGAGCGCGGCCAAGCCTGCAGCGCCGATCAGCGAGCCGACCGGCATCACGACATGGCCGCCGAGGCGATCGATGGTCGAGCCGACGTAGCGCGAACAAAGTCCGCCGACCAGCAGGGCCGCCGAAAATCCGCCCATCGTGAACGACCGCGACCAGCCATGATCGGCCGCGATCAGCGGCACCGTGAGCACCGGCGGATAGAACAGCGCGCCCCAGGACAATATCTCGGTGACGCCGAGTACGCTCACCGCGCGCCAGGGACCGAAGATGAATTCGCGGGAGGCGGGCATTTATGCGAATACTGCCGAGCACTCGGCGGACTCCCCTCCCCCTGATGGGGAGGGGTTGCGGGTGGGGGTCGTGAGGCGATGCGCCGGCATCGATGCTGTTCTGCGCACAAATTCGCCGAGAGTCACTTCAACCCGCTCTCCTCCCTCCCCCACAAGGGGGCACAAGGGAGGAGGGAGGAGCAAGCCTATTGCCCCACCGGCTTCATCGGCGGGCGACCGGCGGCGCGCGCGGCGCCTTCGGGCGCGCAGCGCACATAGACGCCGGTGCCGTAACGGCCGGCGACTTCAGGATCAATCCACTTCAGCACCATGGTGCGGCCGTCGAACGACACGATCTGGCGATCCTGCGCGCCGCCGGGCGGTCCCGGCGGGCCGATATAATTAGCGCCGTTTTGCGATCCCTTGAGCTGCAATTCCTGCAATTGCGCGCTGTCGGCGAGATACATCATGACGCCGCCGTTCGGCCCGCGCGTGATTTCGACCGGCTGGCCGCACTGCTGGCGCGCCGCAGCGGCGGTACGCGCCAAATCCTGGTCGCGATGATAGGCGCCGTAGCCCCAGCGCCCGACGACGTCCTCGGGGCGGTATTTGGAGGGAATCGCCGGCTGCTCCATGGGCGGCGGAGCGGCCGCCTCCTGCGGCGTCGGCGTGTTCGCGGAACAGGCCGATAGCGCGAGCGCGCCGGCCGCCGCGAGGCCGAATGCCAATCGCCGATATGACGCGCTCATGCAGGGATCCTCCCGAAAACGGGCGCGAAAACGAAGCAACGCCCGTTTTACCGCCCCGACCTTTCGACTTTGTTTCAAATTGGACCCCCGCGTTAACCGTCGGCGACGATTACGGCCCCGATTTGGCGGCATGCGGGCCGCCGTTTTTGCCGTGGCCGGCGCCGCGCTTTACCGGTGTCGCTTTACCGCGTCGCGCTTGCGGCCGCGGATCGATGAGCGGCGCCGACTTGTGAATACTCAAGATCCGCATCAGCTCCGGATCGTCGAAGAAGTCGCTGTCGGCACTATAGCCGGCGGCATGGATGCCGGCGATGGCGCAAATGTCGTCCATTTCGTTGGCATCGCCGGTGACGCCGATCGCGGCGACCACTTCGCCGGATTTGTCGCGGATAAGCTGGCCGCCGCCTTCGAGAAACAGCGGATAGTCGGCCAGATTGTCGATCGATTGCATGAACAGCGGCTTGTCGTTGGCCTTCTGCAAGACGAGCTTCGACGGTCGCCCCAGCGCCAGCGAGCCATAGGCTTTGCCGTAGCAGACCTCGAACCGCAGCATCGAGGCGTTGTCCTGCTTCTGGAACGCCTTCACCCGTCCGCCGGAATCGAGAACGATCGCACTCATCGGCCGGCATTTATGCTTCTTGGCCGCGGCGAAGGTCGCCGCGATGATGGTATTGGCCTCGTCCAGACTGAGTGCGCGCAAGGATTCCTCCTGGTGATGGCTGGCCGGCGGAGCTTATAGCGAATGGCGAATGGCGAATAGCGAATGGATGGCTGATGCCGCGGCACGTCGCCATTCGCCGCTCGCCGCTCGCCGGGTTTCTCCGCCTTGACAGCGGCAGCCCTGCGCCTTATGTCCCCCGTGCCTCTGGCACTCCGCCAATAGGACTGCTAAGGCACTGCAACGTAAACGCTTTTTTCAAGCGCCAAATGCCGCCAACGAGGGTAATCATGGCAAAAACCAAGTTCCGACCGCTCCATGACCGGGTGGTCGTCAAGCGTATCGACGCCGAGGCGAAGTCCAAGGGCGGCATTATCATTCCCGACACCGCCAAGGAGAAGCCCTCCGAAGGCGAGGTCGTCGCTGTCGGCCCCGGCGGCCGCGACGAGAACGGCAAGCTCATTGCGATCGAGCTGAAGTCCGGCGACCGCGTGCTGTTCGGCAAGTGGTCCGGCACCGAGGTCAAGCTCGAAGGCGAGGAACTCCTGATCATGAAGGAGTCCGACATCATGGGCGTGATCGCCTAAAGCCAGTCTTCGTCATCGCCGGGCTTGACCCGGCCATCCATGGGGCCGGGCGGCCGCATGGATCACCGGGTCAAGTGTTCAGCCCGGTGATGACGGACCGAAGAAAAACCCCAGGAGCAAACAGAAATGTCCGCGAAAGACGTAAGATTTTCCACCGACGCGCGCGACCGCATGCTGCGCGGCGTCGACATTCTCGCCAATGCGGTGAAAGTGACATTGGGCCCTAAAGGCCGCAATGTCGTGCTGGACAAGTCGTTCGGCGCTCCCCGCATTACCAAGGACGGCGTCACCGTCGCCAAGGAGATCGAGCTTGAGGACAAGTTCGAGAACATGGGCGCGCAGATGGTGCGCGAAGTGGCGCAGAAGACCAACGACCAGGCCGGCGACGGCACCACGACCGCGACCGTGCTGGCCGCGGCCATCGTCAAGGAAGGCGTCAAATCGGTTGCCGCCGGGATGAATCCGATGGATCTCAAGCGCGGCATCGACCTCGCCGTCACCGCGGTGGTGGCCGATATCAAGAAGCGTTCGAAGAAAGTGGGCTCGTCTGCCGAAGTGGCGCAGGTCGGCACCATTTCCTCGAACGGCGACGCCCAGGTCGGCAAGATGATCGCCGACGCGATGCAGAAGGTCGGCAACGAAGGCGTCATCACGGTCGAGGAAGCCAAGTCGCTCGACACCGAGGTCGAGATCGTCGAGGGCATGCAGTTCGACCGCGGCTATCTGTCGCCCTACTTCATCACCAATGCCGAGAAGATGGTGGCCGAGCTGGAGGACGCCTACGTGCTGCTGCACGAGAAGAAGCTGTCGCAGCTCCAAGCCATGCTGCCGGTGCTCGAAGCGGTGGTGCAATCGGGCAAGCCGCTGCTGATCATCGCCGAGGACCTCGAAGGCGAGGCGCTGGCCACGCTGGTGGTCAACAAGTTGCGCGGCGGACTGAAGGTCGCCGCCGTGAAGGCGCCCGGCTTCGGCGATCGCCGCAAGTCGATGCTGGAAGACATCGCCATCCTGACCGGCGGCCAGCTCATCGCCGAAGACCTCGGCATCAAGCTCGAGAGCGTGACGCCGGCGATGCTCGGCCGCGCCAAGAAGATCGTGATCGAGAAGGAGAAGACCACGATCATCGACGGCGCCGGCAAGAAGAAGGAGATCGAGGCCCGCGTCAACCAGATCAAGGCGCAGATCGAGGAGACCACCTCCGACTACGACCGCGAGAAGCTGCAGGAGCGGCTGGCCAAGCTCGCCGGCGGCGTCGCGGTCATCCGCGTCGGCGGCGCCACCGAGATCGAGGTCAAGGAGAAGAAGGACCGCGTCGAGGACGCGCTCAACGCCACCCGCGCCGCGGTCGAGGAAGGCATCGTGCCGGGCGGCGGCGTCGCGCTGCTGCGCGCCAAGAAGGCGGTCGGCAAGCTCACCGACGACAATGCCGACGTGCAAGCCGGCATCAATATCGTGCTCAAGGCGATCGAGACGCCGTTGCGCCAGATCGCCGAGAACGCCGGCGTCGAGGGCTCGATCGTCGTCAACAAGATCCTCGAGAACAAGTCGGAGACGTTCGGCTTCGACGCGCAGACCGAGGAGTATGTCGACATGCTCGACAAGGGCATCGTCGATCCGGCCAAAGTGGTGCGCGCGGCGCTGCAGGACGCCGCCTCTGTCGCCGGGCTTCTGGTCACCACCGAAGCCATGGTCGCCGAAACGCCCAAAGACGCTCCCGCCATGCCGGCTATGCCGGGCGGCGGCGGCATGGGCGGAATGGGCGGCATGGGCGGCTTCTAAAGCCCATCACCTTTCCCCCTCCCCCGCTTGCGGGGGAGGTTGGGAGGCGACAAGTTTTCAATCCAACAAACGAAAGGCGCGGAGAAATCCGCGCTTTTTTTGTTTGTCGAATGGATAGAGCAAGGCAAATATCCGGGCCGCAGTAGCGCCGCCCGTCGTTCCGCGCCAAGCATCGGACCGCCGGACTGGTCATGCTCAGGCCCCGGCAAAATCAATTCGTCATCAGCCGGTAGTGCAGCGTGGCGCCGCCCGACAATTCGACGCGGTCGCCGCTGCGCCGCCACTTGGTCGCTTCAGTGAGCGCCGCCAACAGCGTGGCGTCGTCCGCTTGCCGCTCCGGATCGCATTGCGGCGCTTGCACCTGGCTTTCGGCCTGCCCCGGCACGATGGCGATCGAATTGGCGGTGACGGTGGCCTGCGCATGCAGGCTCGTGCACCACAGATCGATCGAGGCGGTGCCGTCGTCTTCGATTTCGAGCATCGGGATGCGCTTGGAACCGGGCATGGCGGCAGCCTCGAGCATCAGCTCGCTGCCAAAGGGGAACGCGTCGCCGGCCAAAACAGGGCAAGCGGCGGCGGTGGTGGCGATGAGCAAGACGATGAAGCAGGCGGAACGCCGGCGCGAACGAAGCATGGTTACCCTTGAGCGGGTGGAAACTTGAGTGGGTCGAACTTGGGCGGGGTGGAGCTTGGGTGGAGAGTGAGATGGGTGGCCGCTCGGCCGACCGCGATCATTAACGCATGAATTTGGAAAAGAAAGGCAGGCGGGGCACGGCCGGCGTGCCGGAATGCCGCGGCAAAAATCCGATCCGCGACATCAAGAAAACGCGATTGTTCGACACCTCCGCTGCAAAGCCGGTATTGCTGCGGCAATTGGCATGGCCGATCGTTGTCGAGCGGAGCATAAAGTCTGCCATTAGATCCGTCGCCGTGATATTGCACTGCAACATTGCGGCCGCGCCGGAACGCTTAAGGGTTCCCTATTCGATGCCTTCTGGTTCGATGCCCCCTCGCTCCTTGCCCCCCGATTGGTCCGCCGCCCCTCGCGTCCCATCCCTCAACGTCGGAGGTCTTCCGTGAATCGTCTTATCGCCACGCTCGCCACCATGTGGCGCTTGGCTATTCCCTATTTTCGCTCGGAAGACCGCTGGCCGGGGCGCGGTTTGCTCGCCGCGGTGGTCGCGATCGAACTGTCGATCGTCGCCATCAACGTGATCCTGAACTACTGGTACAACGGCTTTTATAACACGCTGCAGAACCACGACTGGAACGGCTTCGTCTGGTACATCCTGGTGTTCTGTGGGCTTGCCGCGGTCTATACCGTGCTCGCCGTCTATCAAAACTATCTCAATCTCTGGCTTCAGATCCGCTGGCGGCGCTGGATGACGCAGACCTATCTGCGGCAATGGCTGAACACGGCGAACCACTACCGCATGCAGCTTCTGGGCGACGCCGCCGACAATCCCGATCAGCGTATCGCCGACGATCTGCAGATGTTCGTGCAGAGCACGCTGTCGATCGGGCTCGGCCTTTTGAGCTCCTGCGTGACGCTGTGCTCGTTCGTTGTCATCTTGTGGAAACTGTCGGAAGCCGCGCCGCTGCATCTGTTCGGAATACCCGTTGCGATTCCGGGCTATCTGGTCTGGGCGGCTTTGTTCTACGCCGTGGTCGGCACGGTGTTCACGCATCTGATCGGCTGGCGGCTGATCCCGCTGAACTTTCAGCAACAGCGCTACGAGGCCGACTTCCGCTTCAACCTGGTGCGCAGCCGCGAGAACTCCGAGCAGATCGCGGCTTTGCATGGCGAAGCTGCCGAGCGCGAGCGCCATCTCAGCCGCTTTGGGCTCGTCGTTTCGAATTGGATCGCCATCATGCAGCGGCAGAAAAAGCTCAGCTTTTTTACCCAAAGCTATTCGCAGGCCTCGGTGATCTTTCCCTATCTGATGGTGAGCCCGGCCTATTTCTCCGGCGGTATGCAACTCGGCGGCCTGATGCAGACCGCGTCCGCTTTCAACAGCGTGCAGACGGCGCTGTCCTATTTCGTCTCGGCCTACCAGTCGATCGCGCAATACCGCGCGGTGGTGAAGCGACTGTCCGGCTTCGAGGACGCCATCCTGGCCGGCCGCGAAGCCGCCCTGAAGCCGCCGGCGGTCGAAGTCTTGCAGCGCGAAGCGCCAAACGTGATTGCGATCGATCAATTGAAGGTTCGCCTGCCGAACGGCGAACCGCTGGTCGATGCCGATCACATCGTGTTGTCGCCCGGCGAGCGGGTTTTGGTGACCGGGCCGTCGGGCGCCGGCAAGTCGACGCTGTTCCGCGCCTTGACCGGCATCTGGCCGTTCGGATCGGGCCGCGTGACGGTGCCGGAAGACGCCAAGATCATGCTGCTGCCGCAGCGGCCTTATTTCCCGGTGGCGAGCCTTGCCGCCGCGATCAGCTATCCGGCCAGAGCCGGCACGTTCGACGATAGCCAAATCGCCGAAGTCGTCGCCGCTGTCGGACTGCCCGCGTGGAGCGGAAAGCTCCACGAGGAAGCCCATTGGAACCGGATGCTGTCGCAAGGCGAGCAGCAGCGCCTGGCGATCGCGCGCGCGCTCCTGCAAGCGCCCGATTATCTGTTCCTCGACGAAGCCACCGCCTCGCTCGACGAGGCCGCGGAAGCCGCGCTGTACCGGCTGCTGCAAGAGCGCCTCAAGGGCACGACGATTATCTCCATCGGCCATCGCGCGACGCTCGGCGCGTTCCACCGCCGCCGCGTCGAAGTCGTGCGCGGCGACGGCGCCTCGCAGGTGCGCGACGCGCCGCTGGTCTCGGCGGCGGAGTGACGCGCACGCGGAAATGATCGTGAAGATGTCGACTAAAGGCTCAACAGCATCGTCATTGCGAGGAGCGAAGCGACGAAGCAATCCATAAGCTGCACCACCGCATGGATTGCTTCGCTGCGCTCGCAATGACGAGCAAACGAAAACGGCCGGCGGCGTTTCCGCCACCGGCCGCAATCCGTCGAAGAGGTTCAGTCGATCTTACTTCAGGCCGCTGAGGTTCGCCGCGAAGGAGAGTTTCGCGATATAGGCCGCGCCGCACCAGTTGGAGGCGAGACCGCCGGGGTTCTGCGCCGTCACCGCGCCAGGTCCGCCTGCAGTTGCGGTCTGATCACTGGTGAAGACATTGCATTCAGCTTTGGTCAGGTTGGTGTCGTAGTAGCGCAGATCGAGCGTGAAGGCCTTGTAGGTCCAGCCCAGGCCGGCGTCCCAGTTCCAGTAGCTGGTGTATTTGACGCCGTTCTTGTACTGCGATCCGAGGCCGGGCGCAGCAACGCCGGTGCCGTAGAACGCATCGCTGGTGCCGAGCGCCCAGTAGCCGAGGTCGGCGGAGATATAGCCGCCAAGACCGCTATTGGCGGGAAACCACGTGCTGGGAGCGGTGTAGGTCAGGTTACCGACCGTGTACCAACCGTCAGCACCGGTATTGGAAACCGACGGTGAGTACCATTCCTGGATGCCGGTCGCCCATTGATCGTTAATTGTGTAGGTAGCCTTGCCGTAAATCTCGGTAAAGCTGGCATTGCCTTTGGCCACGTTGCCGTTGGGCAAGTTCAGACCCGTGGTGCCTGGAGTAAAAGTTGTCGTTCCAGGAGGGGCACAGAACTGACCAGGGATCGTACCATTGAAGCACTCACCACCCGGATAATAGTATTCCCACACGCCGAAATCGAGCGCGAGCTTGTCGAAGGTCGGACGGAAGCCGCCGTAGAAGTCGATTTCAGCCGCGGCATGGTTCGGGAAATCGATGCTCTCGCCGGAGATGCCGGCGTACCACTGCATGCTCGCGGATTGATTGTAGCGCAACTCGAAGCCGGCCTGCGTCGACGGCTTGTGATCCGACTGCGTGATGCCGCGGAAGTTATAATCCGTCATCAACGCGGCGGTGATCGCGACATCCCACGGCGAAGGCGGCGGCGCCGGCGGCGCCGGGGGAGCTTTGGTCGCCATGTCGGCCGCCATCGCGGACCCTGCCAAGCCAGCCACAAGAACCAACGATAGAGCCGATAAAGCCACTCTCTTCATAACTTGCCCCTTTTTTATCCCTGTTCCGTACCCGGGGTCGTATCGAACCCGGTATGGACCAATTCCCGCAGCGCCAAGCTCATCAATAGACTTGGGCCGCTTGAACCTTCACGAATTCTTCAATTTTGTCGGGGAACAGCCAAGCTTAAAACGACAGCAAATGCTGCCTTTTTATGCTTTTGCGGGATAACTTCACCGTTTCTTACCAAGTGTGGCAGGCAGGTAACACTTTTGGGGCGCTTGTCCCGCCAAACACGCGGTCCTATGGGCCGTATTTTTGTTTGGCGCCAAGCAAATTCCCGTACCATCATGGAGAAAGCGAGGGGCCGAGCGGAGTAATCGAATCATGAAGGCGATTGTCGACGGCCAGATCGTTGCCCAAAGCAACGATCTCATCGCGTGCAAGGGATACCAGTACTTTCCGCCCGCCGCGGTGCGGCTGGACTGGCTGGAAAAAGCCGATAAGACCGCGGCCGACCGGGTCTGTCCGCACGGCGTGCAATTCTACGACGTCGTGGTCGGCGGCACGCGCCATCCACGCGCGGCATGGTGCTACGAAGCGCCGCGCCCGGAAATGCGACAGGTCGGCGGCCGGTTCGGTTTCTGGCAGGACGTCGAGGTGATATAGCCGCCCCGTCTTTGCGAGGAGCGACGCGACGAAGCAATCCAGGAGTTGCACGCCCCCTGGATTGCTTCGCGGAGCTTGTCATCGGGCCGGCCACTTCGGGCCAGACCCGGTGGCTCGCAATGACGATTCGTCAGCTCACGCCGCCTGCTTCTTGCGATTGGCTTCGAGCCGCGCGTCGACCAGCGCCACTTGAGCGTCGATCGCGGGGTGGCTTAGGCCTTTCTGCCTGGCGATGAGCTGCACCAGCTTGTCGGCGCGTTCGATATTGGGCGCGCCGTTCTGCAGCGCGCGCGCCGCCGAAGCCGGGCGCGTCAGCGATTGCGCGGCGGCGGCGTATTTCTCGAACGGCACGAGATCGTCGGGCTTGGCGCCGAGTTTGACGCAGAGATCGAACACGAAATTATAGACCGAGCGCGCGGTCTCGATGTCGCTGTGCACCGCCTCTTGCGCCGTGCGCATGCCGTCCTTGGTGACGCAGCGATAATTGCCGGCAAGCAGCATCGCCCATTTGGCTAGCGGCACGAAGATCGAGTCGTAAACCTTGAACTTGACCGGCAGCTCGACTTTGCCCTCGGGCGCCTCGAAGCGCGCCGCATCGACGTCCTGCTCGAGCTGGCGCAGGATCGCGGTGCTCTTTGGATCGTCGAACTTGGCGCATTTGAAGTTGGTCGGCAGCGTGACCAAAAGGAAGTTGGCCTTCTCGTCCGGCGGCCGGATCGCCTGCGGATCGGGGCTGTTCAAAGTGATCGTCGCCGGGTCGAAGGAGTCCCAGACGCTGGGATCGGTATAGGCGGGCTTGAGCGCCTCGTAGTCCAGGCCGGGAATGCGCTTCACATAAGGCAGCGGCGGCATGTTCATGATCGACATGCACGGCACTCGCGATTTTCCGACCGCGTCGAGCAGCTCGCGCACGCCGGGCGAGCGGTATTGCGGCTCCTGCATGCATAGCCCGACGAGATCGTATTGCCTCGGGTCGACGCCGGCGGCCGGCCCTGCCGTCACCTTGCCGGGGAGCTTGCGGGATTCCAGCAGCACCGGATCTTTGCGGCCGCGCACCGGCAGGCGAACCTTGAAGCCCTCGGCGTTGATCAAGTCGGCTTCCGCGGGCAGGCAGACAAGATGGATCGAATGACCGCCGAATAGAAGCTTCGACGCGAGCAGTGAGCCATAGGACGCGCCCATCAGCAAAATCTTGTAGGTGGCCGGCATAACGCACCTCCTCGACAGATCGAACTGGCCGATTTGAGCGGCCTCGGATCGGCGGCCAAGCGCGGCCGACCGCCGCTATCATGCAATGCTATTGGCCCCGCAAAGCCTATGCAATGCGGGGCCGGAACGCGCCTGGCGGCACAATCGAGCGAGAGCGCCTAGCCGCCGCTGCCGCCGGTACCGATCGGCGGCGTCCAGGACGGCGCCGGTGCGGGCGCCGGTTCCGGCGCGGGCGCCGCAGCGGCCATCGGAGCTGGCTTCGGCGCCGGCTTCGGAGCTGGCTTCGGTGCTGATTTGGGCTTCGGCGCTATAGCCTTGCGCTTCGGCGCAGCCTTCTTGGCGGCTTTCTTCTTCGTGACTTTCTTCGCTTTCGACTTAAGCGTCTTTTTCTTCTTGCCGGCCGGAGCAGCCTTCTTCTTTTTCGCAGATTTCTTCTTCGCTTTCGCTTTCTTCGCCATGATCGACCTCCCGATCTCGCTCTCGAAATTCAATCCTTACGGCCCCCCAACATGCGATCAGGAGCGACCGTTAGTGTGATATGCCGACCGAGCCCCCGCAGCCCCAGTCGTCCTGCCAGTCGTGGCACCAGTCGTCCTGCCAGTCGTGGCACCAGTCGTCCTGCCAGTCGTGGCACCAGTCGTCCTGTCAGTCGTGGCAGGATGCATCGCCGTACGCGGCCGCTACTCCCGCAGCATCGCCGGACAAGCTCCCCCGGTGGCCCAATCGATCAACTCGACCGTGTGGACGACGGGGAGAGTCGTACCCGCCGCGATCTGCGTGATGCAGCCGATATTGCCTGCTGCAATCACATCAGGTCGCAATCTCTCGATAGTCCCGACTTTGCGCTCGCGCAACCTCCTTGCAATGTCGGGCTGCAAAATATTGTAGGTGCCGGCCGAGCCGCAGCACAGGTGACCGTCGGGAACGTCCTTGACCACGAAGCCGAGCCTGGTGAGCAGATCCTTCGGCTGCCGCGTGACGCGTTGGCCGTGCTGCAGCGAGCAGGCGGAATGATAGGCAACGACAAGCGGCGGTGCATTGTGCGCCGCCGCGAGCGGCAGGCCGGCGAGATATTCGGATACGTCTCTGGCAAGGCTCGACACGCGGGCGGCGCGGGCGGCATAGGCCGAATCGCCACGCAGCATGAAGCCGTATTCCTTGACCGTCGTGCCACAGCCGGAGGTGTTGATCACGATCGCGTCGAGGCCCGCGGTCGCGCTCCAGGCGTCGATATTGGCCCGCGCCTGTGCCAGCGCCTCGGCCTCACGGCCCATATGGTGGACCAGCGAGCCGCAACAGCCGGCGCCGTCCGGCAGCACCACCTCGATGCCATGCCGGGTCAACACCGCGACGGTCGCTGCGTTGATCGCCGGCATCAGCAGGTCGTTGACGCAGCCGGCCAGGAGCGCGACGCGGCCTTTGCGCGCACCGACGGCCGGGAATGTCTGCGGCGCGAGCGGGCGATGTGGCGCCCGCCGCGGCGAGAGCCGCAGCATTGCCGCAAGCCGCTCAAGCCCGACCGCCGCAGCGACGGGCGCAAACGGCTTGGCGAAACGCGCGGCGTGAAGCGCAAGCCCGAAGCGGCGCGGAAAAGGCATCAGCTTGGCGAGCATCGCGCGCAGCAAGCGCTCGTCGAGCGGGCGGCGGTAGGTCGCCTCGATATGGACGCGGGCATGATCGACGAGGTGCATATAATGGACGCCGGACGGGCACGTCGTCATGCAGGCAAGGCACGACAGGCAGCGGTCGATGTGCTTGGTCACTTCCGCCGTCGCCGGCCGGTCGTGCTCCAGCATGTCCTTGATCAGGTAGATGCGCCCGCGCGGCGAATCGAGCTCGTTGCCGTCGAGCACGTAAGTCGGACAGGTCGCGGTGCAGAAGCCGCAATGCACGCAGGCGCGGAGGATTTTATCCGACTCGGCGATGTTCGGATCGGCAAGCTGCGCCAGGGTGAAAGACGTTTGCATCGCTCACACCCCCGCCCACATGCGTCCGGCATTGAGAACGCCCTGCGGATCGAAGCCGCCCCGCACGCGCTTGGTCAATGCGGCCAGCGCCGGCGCTTCCGGGGTGAAGACAGCGATCGCGGCGCGCACCGCGATCGGCGCGCGGACGAGCGTGGCATGACCGCCATGATCGGCGACGGTCGCGTGCACGAGCGGCGCGTTGGCATCGTCCGTCGCCGGCATTGCCGCCCAGATCAGGCCGCCGGCCCAGTCGTAAAGCAGCTCGGCATCCGCCGCCGCGAGTATGTCACCCACCTTGGTCCCCTGCGTCGGCGCGGTCGAGATACGCCAGAGGTCATGCATGCCGGACGGACCGTCCGCCGCAAACGGCGTCACATCGCGGATCGCGCGCCATAACGCGCGTGACGGCGCTTCGGCGAGCGTGCCGAGCGATCCAAAGGGCGCCAGCAGGGTCTCCAGCACGGCCGTGCGTTGCGCCACCGAAGGCGCCACGCCTTCGAGGCGGAATGCCGTCACCGCCGCTTGCGTCGACGCGATTTCGGCGACCCGCGCCGCGACTGCGGCGGGCAGATGCGCCGCACCCGACACGTCGGCGAAGGACGCCATCGCCGCCGCCATGACTTTGCCCGCAGTCGGATCGCGCAGATTGGCGACCAGGATCGTTGCCTCGGTTTCGGCCTTGGGTAGCGTCTTGACGGTGACGTCCGTCATGGCGGCCAGCGTCCCCCACGAGCCGGCGAGGAGCTTGCACAAATCGTAGCCGGTGACGTTCTTGACCACGCGACCACCGGATTTGAAGATTTCGCCGCGGCCGGAAACGGCGTTCAACCCAAGGAAATGATCGCGGGCGGCGCCGGCCTTGATGCGGCGCGGGCCGCACAAGTTAGCCGCGATCACGCCGCCGATCGTGCCGGCACCGGCCACGCCGCCGAGCAAGGCCGCGTAATCCATCGGCTCGAAAGCGAGTTCTTGCCTGCTTGCCGCCACCAACGCTTCGATTTCCGCGATCGGCGTGCCGGCCTTTGCCGACAGCACGAGCTCTGCCGGCTCGTAGAGCGTGACGCCGGAAAGCCCCGCAAGAGCGAGCGTTGCATCCCATTGCGCGGCGCGGCCGATCGCGCGCTTGGTGCCATGGCCGACGACTTCAAGGGTTTTGCCGTTGCCGAGCGCCCATTGCACCGCCTGCTCAACCTCCTTGGCGTCGCGCGGTTTGAGATTGTCGGCCATCGGGCACGCCATCATTCCGCGGCGTCGGCGGTGGGCCCGGAACGCGCAACGACCGGCATGATCTCGCGTGCGAAACGGCGCAACTGCTCGCGCCCGCCCGAGATCGTGAGCAGGACATAAGCAGCGCCGGCGTTCCGCACCGCCTCCAGCATGGCGCAGATTTCGTCGGCCGTGCCAAACAGCGCGTTCTCCTCGGTGCCGCCGGTCTTGTCGGCATAAGCGAGCACATGCGAGCCGCTCTTGCCGTCCGGCTGGCGCGACACATCGACCGTGCGCTTGGTATAGGCGGCCTGGCGCGCCAGCGCGGCCTGTTTGTCTGCCTCATCCTCGGCGACGTAGAGCTGGCGCGCCACCGCGATTTGCATCGGATCGAAACGCAGACCGCGCGCCTGCCGTTCGGCCTTGTAGAGGCCGATGCGCTCGGCGATTAGCGCTGGGTTCGCATATTGATCGAGGATGAGATTAAAGCCGCGCGCGGCGGCGCGGCGGATCGAATGCGCGCTGCCGGCAGCGACCCAGAACGGCGGATGCGGCCGTTGCGCCGGCGGCGGCTCAACCACGATGTCCTCGAAACGCCAGAAGCGGCCGCGGTGCGAAAAACGCGTTCGCTGCGTAAAGGCGCGGGTCATCACCTCGACCGCCTCGTCGAAGCGCGCCTCGGCCTCTTCCGGCGCGATCTGGAAGCCCTTGAACTCGCTGTGCCGATAGCCCTTGCCGATGCCGAAATCGAAACGGCCGCCGGAGACCAGATCGAGCGTCGCCGCCTGCTCGGCGAGCAGCACCGGATTGTGCCACGGCAGCACCATCACCGCGGAGCCGAGGCGTAGCGTCTTGGTGCGCATGGCGAGCGCCATCAACAGCATCAGTGTCGCGGACACCTGGTTCCAGCCGGTGAAGTGATGCTCGACGAGAAAGCTCGATTTGAAACCGAGCGTCTCCGCCTCGACACTGAAGTCGAGATAGTCGCGAAAGCCCTGCCCCGTCTCCGGGCCGAGATCGTTGCGGTTGGCTTGTGCCGAAGTGAAGATGCCGAATTTCATGATGGGTGCCGCAAGCGCAAACTGCTAAAACCGCGGAATATCCGGAAACGCCATCCGCCCCGCATGCACGTGCATGCGGCCGAGTTCGGCGCAGCGGTGCAGCGTCGGAAACACTTTTCCGGGATTGAGCAGGCTCTTGCCGTCGAAGGCGCATTTGAGGCGCTGCTGTTGATTGAGATCGGCCTCCGAGAACATCACCGGCATCAGATCGCGTTTTTCCACGCCGACGCCATGCTCGCCGGTAAGCACGCCGCCGACCTCGACGCACAGCCGCAGAATGTCGGCGCCGAATTGCTCGGCGCGATCGAGCTCGCCGGGCTTGTTGGCGTCGTAGAGTATCAACGGATGCAGATTGCCGTCGCCGGCATGAAACACATTGGCGACGCGCAAATCGTACTTCGCCGACATCTCCTTGATGCGGCGCAACACCAACGGCAATTGCGCGCGCGGAATGGTGCCGTCCATGCAGTAATAGTCCGGCGAGATGCGGCCGACCGCCGGGAACGCCGCCTTGCGGCCGGCCCAGAACAACAACCGCTCTTCTTCGGAATTGGAAACGCGGCAGGTCACCGCGCGGCAAGCCTTAGCGATTTCCTCGACCCGTTCCAGCAAATGATCGACCTCGTCGCCCGGGCCGTCGAGCTCGACGATCAACAGCGCCTCGACATCGAGCGGATAGCCGGCGTGGACGAATTCCTCCGTGGCGGCGATGGCGGGGCGGTCCATCATTTCCATGCCGCCCGGGATGATACCGGCGCCGATGATTTTTGCGACGCATTCGCCGCCGTCTTCGGAAGCGGCAAAGCCGATCAGCGCTGCGCGCGCGGTCTGCGGTTTCTTCAGGATGCGCACGGTAACTTCGGTGACGACACCAAGGAGCCCCTCCGAGCCGTTGACGATGCCGAGGAGATCGTAGCCGCCGGCATCCAGATGCTTGCCGCCGAGACGGACGATTTCGCCGGTCATCAGCACCAGTTCGCAGCCGAGCACGTTATTCGCGGTCATGCCGTATTTGAGGCAATGCACGCCGCCGGAATTCTCCGCGACATTGCCGCCGATGCTGCAGGCGATCTGCGACGACGGATCGGGCGCGTAATAGAAGCCGGCCGCGGCGACCGCCTGCGACACTGCGAGATTGGTGACGCCGGGCTCGACCACGGCGACGCGGTTGTCGAAATCGATGTCACGGATGCGGTTGAATTTGGCGAGCCCGAGCAAGACGCCGTCGCCGAGCGGCAGCGCGCCACCGGACAGCGAGGTGCCGGCGCCGCGCGGCACCACCTTGATACCCTCGCGGTGACAGAAGCCGAGCACGGCCGCGACCTGCGCGGTGGTTTCCGGCAGCACCACGACCATCGGCAGCTGGCGATAGGCGGTCAGCCCGTCGCTTTCGTAGGGCCGCATTGCCTCTTCGGAAGCGATCACGCCCTCGCCCGGCACGATGCTTGTCAGCGCCGCCACGATCCCGGCGCGGCGTGCCAGAACCGCTTCGTCGAACAGCGGCATCAACAGCGGCATCGGAACCTCTATGGGCGTTTCCAGGCGCACTATAGCGGAGAAAACGCCGCCACAGTCGTATGAAGTGAGTGGACTTCACTCCGTCAAGGCGCGGCGACGATGGCGGTTGACATGCCGCGCCGCGCTCGCTTGAACGGCGGTCGGGGACTATTCGACGAAAATGCCGGAACAGGAGAGACGATGACACGAACAAGGCTGGCGGTGGCCATGCTCGCCGCATTGGCCGGGGCAGTGATGATGCAGGCGGCCTCGACGGGGACTGCGCAGGCCCAGGACGCCGCGAAGGGCAAGCAGGTGTTCAACATGTGCTACCCCTGCCACTCCATCGGACCCGGCGCGGCGAACAAAGTCGGCCCCGAGCTGAATGGCCTTGACGGGCGACATTCCGGCACGGTGGCCAATTACGATTATTCGGACGCCAACAAGAAATCGGGAGTCGTCTGGAGCGAGGCGGCGTTCAAGCAATACATCAAGAGCCCTAGCGTCATGATCCCAGGCACCAAAATGCCGTTCGCCGGCATCAAGGACCAGCAGAAGATCGACGACCTGTGGGCCTATCTCAGCCAGTTCGATGCCGCCGGCAATATCAAAAAACAGGCCAAGAAATAGGCCCGGTTGATGCCGCGCGGCTTGATCTCGCTCAAGGAGCGCCAGCGTCGAAAATGAGATAAGCTTGCTCCGCAGCACCGGGGGAAAACCGCCATGATCAAAGATATCGTCGTCAATCTCAGCGTCGGCACCGATGGCGGCCCCGCCGGCGATTATGCGGTGTCGGTCGCTGCCGCGTTCGACGCGCACCTGGCCGGCATCGCCTTCGTCTTCGATCCGATCGTTCCGGTGTCGGGAATGGGCTACATCCCCGCCGAAGTGATCGAGACGCAACAGGCCGATAACGAAGCCGCGGCGAAGGCCGCCATCGACCGCTTCGCCGAGGCAACCCGCCGAGCCGGACTGTCCGCCGAGCCGCTGTCGCTCACCGCCAGTCTCGCCGGCGCCGGCGATCAGTTCGGCCGCATCGCACGCCGCTTCGATCTTGCCATTGTCGGCCAGGGCGAACCGGAGACGAGCCCCGTGGAAGAGATTATCGCCGAAACCACTTTGTTCGAATCCGGCCGGCCGATGATCATGGTGCCCTATATCCAGAAGGCGCCGCTCAAGCTCGACAACGTCATGCTGTGCTGGGACGGCAGCCGGCAGGCCGCGCGCGCCATCGCCGACGCCATGCCGTTATTGGAAACGGCCGGCCGCGTTGAAATCGTCATTATTACCAACGAGCGCGGCAAGCAGGACGAGATCGAAGGCGCCGACATCGGCCAGCATCTCGCCCGCCACGGACTCAAAATTGACGTTCACCGCATTGCCGGCGGCAATATCGACGTCGCCGATGCACTGCTCTCGCATGCCGCCGATAGCGGCGCCGATTTCATGGTGATGGGCGGCTACGGCCACTCGCGGCTGCGCGAATTCGTGCTCGGCGGCGTGACCCACTCCATCTTCCGCTCGATGACGGTGCCGGTGCTGCTATCGCATTAAAGCATGATCCCGAAAAAGCCCGCCCTCGGACTTGGTCCAAGGGTGGAACCCGGTTTTCGGAAAAGATCATGCGCAAACAAAAAGCTAGAGCGGGACAAGGATTCAAGCAAATCGCATCCCGCTCTAGCAGGGATGCCCGATCCCTGAATTACTGATCCCCGACCACGGTCTGCACCACGAGACCCCTTGCCCGCGCATCGGCGACGCCGAGCGCGCGCAATGCAATGAGCGTCAGCGATTGCAGCACCGCGCGCTCGCGGCCGGCGGCCGGCGGCGCCAGCGGTCCGATCAGCGCCTCGATCAAAAGGCCGACCAGCGCCGACCCGGCGAGGGTTGCATCCTGTTCCGGCAGATGACCGCCCGCAGCGGCAGCCGCGATGCGCGCCGAAAATTCGCCGGTCAACGCCTGGCGAAACGAAAGCCGCGCCGCTTCGAGCTCGGCATCGATCGGCTCGGCGGTAGCCGCAAAACTGAGGCGGCGGTTGCGCAATGCGCGCGCCCCAAACGTCATGATCGCGGCCGAGAGCGCCGAAATCGGACCGGGCGCGACAGCGGCGGCGCGGCGCAACGCTGCGATCTCGGCATCGGAGATTTCCGCAAGCAGCGCCGCCACCAGGTCGGTCTTGCCGGGGAAATAGCGATAGACCGTTCCCGCCGCGATGCCGGCGCGCTGCGCCACGGCCGCAATCTGCACCGCCGCCATGCCGCCTTCGCTCGCCGTTTCGCGCGCGGCCGCGACGATCGCCGCGCGGCGTGCGGCGAGCCGGCGCACAACATTTGCGGTGCGGCGATAAGGCATTGGCCTTGGACGATGGAATCGCGTTATCGAACAACTGAACCACGATTCAATCGGCCCGGCAACGCGCCCGGTCGATCAAGGCGCAGGAAGCGCAATCATTGCTTGGGGCTTGGTGCCGAAACCGTTGCGGCATTTGGCGGCCGATCCTGCGGCTGCTGATTTTCTTGCTGCTGCTGCCGCCGTTGCTTCGCCCTTTTGGCCGCTTCGTGGTGGCCGATGACGCACCCTGCGGCGGCGCCCAGCAAACCGTGATGTGCGGCATGACCGGCGATCCCGCCGACAATGGCGCCTTTGATGCAACCTTTGGCGTTGGCCGGCCCGGCCGTCAGCGCGATCGCCAACGTCAATGCCAGTGCTAGCGGCGAATAGCTTAGCTGCGTTTTCATTTTCGGTTGGACCCAGGTTGGATGAAAATCCAGATAAATCACTCTCCTACCCGCCCTTCTCCGCCAGCGATTTGGCGCGGATCCAGGCAAGCGTCGTCGAAGGCGTAATCGCCTCGGGATCGATGTCGAGCCGCACGATAGCGGGCTTGCCGGAGGCGACCGCCTCCCCGAACGCGCCGGGAAAATCCTCGGTGCGCGCGACCGAGACGCCAAAGCCACCGAAGGCCCGCGCATAGGCGGAAAAATCCGGATTGCGCAGTTCGGTCGCCGAGATGCGGCCGGGATATTCGCGCTCCTGGTGCATGCGGATGGTGCCGTACATGCCGTTGTCCACGATAATGATGATGAACGGCAGATTGTATTGCACGGCGGTGGCGAATTCTTGGCCGTTCATCAAAAAATCGCCGTCGCCGGCGAGGCACACGACTTGCCGCTCGGGATAAAGCCGCTTCATCGCCACCGCGGCCGGCACGCCGTAGCCCATCGAGCCCGAGGCCGGCGCGACGTGGTGCGCGAAGCGGCGGAAGCGGAAGAAGCGATGAATCCAGGCGGCGTAATTGCCGGCGCCGTTGCACAGGATGGCGTCGGCGGGCAGATTTTCGCGCAGCCACACCATCACCGCGCCGAAATTGACGCCGCCCGGCTGTTCGGTGGCGTTATCCGTCCATTGCAGATAATCGGCATGCGCGCCCTTGGCGTCGCCCGCAGGCACGCGCGCGGGTTTCAGCTGTTCGAGGGCTGCGGCAAAGGCCGTCGGCGTGGCGTGGATCGCCAGATGCGGGCTATAGACACGGCCGAGCTCTTCGGCGCCCGGATGCACGTGCACAAAGGTCGTCTGCGGCCGCGGAATGTCGAACAGCGTATAGCCCTGCGACGGCAATTCGCCGAGCCGCCCGCCGATCATGATGACGAGGTCGGAAGATTTTATGCGTTCGAGGAGTTTCGGATTGGGCCCGATGCCGAGGTCGCCGGCGTAGCAAGGCTGCGTCTGATCGAACACCGAGCCACGGCGGAATGTCGTGCATACCGGCAGCCCATATTTTTCCGCGAAGCGGCCGACGCCATCGGATGCGTCCTGCGACCACCGGCTGCCGCCAAGGAGCACGATCGGGGAGCGCGCGGCACCGAGCATTTCGGCGAACTTCGCCAGCTCCGCCGGCCCCGGCGAGGTCTCAATCGGGGCGTAGGGCGGCGCATCGGCAACGGCAATGCGCTCGACCAGCATGTCCTCGGGAATGGCGACGACGACCGGACCCGGCCGGCCGTTCGCCGCGGTGTGAAAGGCCCGCGACACGATTTCCGGCACCCGCGCCGGATCGTCGATCTCGGTGGTCCATTTGGTCATGGCGCCGAACACGGCGCGATAGTCGACCTCCTGGAAGGCCTCGCGCTCGCGCATGTCGCGGGCGACCTGGCCGACGAACATCACCAGCGGGCTCGAATCCTGCTGCGCGATATGGATGCCGTGGGCGGCATTGGTGGCGCCCGGGCCGCGGGTGACGAAACAGACGCCGGGACGGCCGGTCACCTTGCCGACGGCCTCCGCCATCATCGAGGCGCCGGCCTCCTGCCGGCACACGGTGACGGCAATAGCGCTGTCATGGAACGCATCCAGCACGGCGAGATAGCTCTCGCCGGGCACGCAGAAGACGTGCTGCACGCCGTGGACGCGCAATTGATCGACCAGAACCTCGGCGGCGCTGCGCAGATTGTCCTTGGCGCGCATTGAAGTCTCCTTGGGCGTCCCCGCAAAACTGGGTTCGCCCGGCCCTATTCCGGACCGAATTGGTACGGCCCATGCATGTCGTTATCGGGCTCAATAGCGCAAATCACGCATGACTGAAACTTGACTGAAACTTGACTGAAACTTGCTGGGGGCTGGGGGCGGACCTGCATTCCCGCTGATTGACTAAGCCCCACCCTTGGCGACATAAGCTGCACCGAACTCTCGATCGATCGCAAAGGACCGACCATGGCGAGCACTGCGACGACTGCGTCAACCGGCGGCCACGGCCAAGATGACGACCATTTGGCGACACGGCGCGACTTCCTGTTCATCGCCACCGCCACGGTCGGCGCGGTCGGCGCCGCGGCGAGCTTGGTGCCGCTCGTTGGCCAGATGAATCCCGACGCATCGACGCTCGCGGCCGGCGGGCCGGTTGATCTCGATGTGAGCAAGATCGAGGAAGGCGGCCAAGTCATGATCCGCTGGCGGGAACGGCCGATTTTCGTGTTCCATCGCTCGAAGCAGACACTCGATTCGATGCAGAGCAGCCAGATGACAGCGCTGCTTTCCGATCCGAATTCCGAGCAGACCCAGCAGCCGCCCTATGCCGCCAATTGGCACCGCTCGCTCAAGCCGGAATACGGCGTGCTGGTCGGCATTTGCACCCATCTCGGCTGCATTCCGCTGTTCTATCCGACGCCGAGCGCAACGACGCCGGTGTCGAGCTGGCCGGGCGGCTATTTCTGCCCCTGCCACGGCTCGAAATACGATCCGGCCGGACGCGTGTTCTCCGGCGTTCCGGCGCCGTACAATCTGCCGGTGCCGCCCTACCGCTTCGTCAACGCTAAAACGCTGCGCGTAGGCGAGAACGATTCGAGCGCCCAAGCCTGGAATTTTGATTCGATCCGGCAGCTCTGAACCGGCCGCCGCGACAGCGTGCTTTCGCGTCGCGGCTCGCCGATAATGCCGCATGGCGGTCCGGTTTAAGTCCTTCGATGTGCGCTCCTTCGCGGTGGCGACGGCCGGCTTTGCCGCCTTCGTCAACCTCTATTCGCCGCAAGCGCTGCTGCCGAAACTGGCGAGCGAATTTCACGTCGGCCCGGGCGAAATCTCCTCGCTGATGACCGCCAGCACCGCCGCGATCGCGCTGTCGGCGCCGTTTACCGGCGTATTGGCCGACGTGGTCGGGCGGAAGCGGCTGATTGTCGCCGCCATGTTCGCCATCACGGTGCCGACCGTCATTATGACTTTCGCGGCGAGCGTGCCGCAGCTCGTCCTCTGGCGTTTCGTCCAGGGACTATTGGTGCCACCGATCTTCACCGTGACCGTTGCCTATATCGGCGACGAATGGCCGCCGCGCGAGGTTGCCCGCGTCGCCGGCCTCTACGTCATGGGCTCGGCCATCGGCGGATTTTCCGGCCGCTTCATCCCCGGCATGCTGACCGATGCGATCGGCTGGCGCTCCGCCATCCAGGTCGTCGCCCTGATCACGCTCGTTGCCGGCGTCATCGTCACGCTGATGCTGCCGCGCGAGCGGCAGTTCGTGCGCTCCGGAGGCCTGGTGCTGTCGCTTGCGCAAATGCTCCGCCATTTCCGCGACCGGCGGCTGGTCGCGACCTATGCCATCGGCTTCGGCGTGCTGTTCAACTTCATCGCCACGTTCACTTATGTGAGCTTTCATCTGGCCGGGCCGCCTTACTTCTTCTCGCCGACGCTCCTTGGCGCGCTGTTCATCACGTATCTGGTCTCAAGTCCCTTGCTGCCGTGGGCCGGACGCGCCATCGCGCTGTTCGGCCGCCGCCGCCTCGTGCTCGGCACCATCGTCATATGGATCGTCGGGGCGTTACTGCTGCTGGCGCCGCCGGTGGCGATCATCGTCGCCGGGCTGACGCTGTGTGCGGTCTGCGGCATGCTGTGCCAGACTATTTCCACCGGATATGTCACGATGACCGCCAAGGAAGGCCGCTCCTCGGCGGTCGGGCTTTATGCCTCGACCTTCTATGTCGGCGGCAGCGCGGGCGCCTTTTTGACCGGGCTCGCCTGGACTTCGGCAGGCTGGACCGGCTGCGTCGCCGTCATCGTCGCCATGCAGGTCGTCATGGCGATCATCGTTTTGGCGGCGTGGGATTAATTCAGTGAGTCGGGATCAATCGGCTAAGGGGGAAACTGTGTTGTCAGAGAGCCAATTCACGTTCTTGCGGTCGATCGATACGCCGACCGTGTGCAACCTGATCGAGATCGTGGCCCCGGAGCGGCGCGGCGCCGGCTATACCGTCACCCACCTGCACTGCCCGTTTCCCGATCTGCCGCCGATGGTCGGCTTCGCCAAGACCGTCACCATCCGCGCCAAGGACGCCGTGAGCGGCCCGAGCTACATGGCCAAGCGCATGGAGTATCTCGACTATGTGGCGGCTGCGCCACGCCCGAGCGTTGTCGTCATCGAGGACAAGGATGAGCCCGCCGGCTACGGCGCATTCTGGGGTGAAGTGCAGACCAATGTGCACAAGGCGCTCGGCTGCCTCGGCACCGTGACCAACGGCTCGATCCGTGACATCGCGCAGGTCGCCGAAGGTTTTCAGATGCTGGCCGGCTCGATCGGCCCTTCGCATGCTTTTGTCCATGTCGTCGAGTTCGGCATCCCGGTCCGCGTTCACGGCATGGACGTAAAAAGCGGCGACCTCATCCACGCCGACCGCCACGGCGCGGTCGTGGTGCCGGTTGAAACCGTCGACGCAATGGCGGCAGCACTTGATACCCTCATCAAGCAAGAAGCCCGCATCATTGCCGCCGCGCGCGCCCCCGGCGCCACGGTCGAGAGCATCAAGGCGGCGTTTCGCGGATGAAGCGGCATTCGCGCAATTGGCGTAGTGCGCAATTGCAATCCCGGTAATTACCGTGATTCGCCGGCGAAGCCTTGCCGCAGCGCAGTGAGCCGATCAAGCGCGGCGGGCGGCAGTGGGCCTTTTTCGACCGCGGCGAACGCGTCCTCGAACTGTTGCGGCGTCGCCATGCCGACCAGGATGGCGCCGATCGCCGGATGCGAGAGCGCAAACCGCGTGGCGGCTTCGGTCAGGCTGGCGGCAAACCCCTCCTCGACCAGCGGCATCAGGCGGCGGGCGCGCGCAACGTCGGCGGCGTAGCTGAAGCCTGAGCCGATCGGCTCGGGCGGCGGACTGGCAATCGGATGGCGCTCGGCCGATCCGGACAACGCGCCGCCGGCGAGCACGCGGATGCCGATGACGCCCGTTCCTGCGGCCCCGGTATGATCGAACAGCCGTCCATAATCCTGAGCCGGATAGGCCGCCGGCAGGCGGGCGGCCGCAGACGGATTGAGCATGTTGTAGACCACCTGAGCGCTGTCGAAGGCGCGCGCGTCGATCGCCTGCTGCAGCGCCGCCGTGTCGCCGACCGCAGTGAGCCCGAAGAAACGAATCTTTCCCTGCTGGCGCAGCCGCTCGAACGCCGGCACCACGTCACCGAGCACCTGCCGGATGCTGAGCGCTTCGCCGCCGCCGGTCTCGGTGATCGCGTTGTGCAGGTGCAAGATGTCGACGCTATCGCGGCGAAGTCGCGTCAGGCTGGCTTCGAGCGACTTCGCCACGGCGTCGGCAATGCGGCCGAAGTCCGCGGACGGTAGCCGGACCTTGGTGCCGACGACCGCATTGGCGGGTTTGAGGTTCTGCAGGACGCGGCCGAGATTTTTTTCCGATTCGCCGTTGCCGTACTGCACGGCGGTGTCGAAGTAGTTCACGCCGGCGGCAATCGCCCGCGCAATGGCGCGCTCCTGGTCGAGCGGATCGCCGCGCACCATCAGTCCGCCGACCGCGCCGCAGCCGAAGCCCAGCACCGAGAGCCGCACTCCAGTGCGGCCGAATACCCGCATCTCCATTGCCGTTCCTCCGCCTGCGCGCCGCAGGCCGGGCAAGATACTCGAAATTGCGCCGGGGGTAGAGAGCATCGATTGAGGCGTGCGTTTGCGAGCCGAGTCCGTTCGATCAGTTCGCCGGCGAGCCCGAGCGCCACGCGCCCGCCTCTGGAACGGGCAAGCCCAGATTCTCACGCAACGTGATGCCGGCAAACTCTTTGCGGAACAGGCCGCGGCGTTGCAGCTCGGGGACGACGAAGCGCACGAAGTCCTCATAGGCGCCCGGTACATGGGTGGCGGAGAGGACAAAGCCGTCGCAGGCCGGCGCGGCGAACCATTGTTCGAGCCGGTCGGCCACCTCCTTTGGGCCGCCGACGATAGGATTGTGCACACGCCCGCGTCCGCTGATGCGGATGAAGTCGCGCACGGTGGGATTTTTCTTCGCACTCACCACGCGGTCGCGGATGCCTTGCAGCCCGGACATCTCCGCCAATTCCTGCTCGGTGAACGGCTCGTCCATGGTTTTTTTGGCGAAATCGAAGTTGAGCGCCTCCGACAATAGCGACAGCGCGTCGATTTCGAGCGGCAGTTTTTCGATCTCCGCCCACTTGTCTTCTGCTTCGCTCTTGGTTGCGGCGGCCACCGTGTTAACGAGGTGGGTGATCTTGACCTCATCGGGGTTGCGGCCGCAACGCGCCACCTCCGTCTTGAACGCCGCGTATTCGCGCGCGCCGGCCTCGATGTTCGGATAGACGACGAAGATCACCTCGCCCCATCGCGCGCCGAACGTCTTGCCGCGGCCGCTCGCTCCAGCCTGGATGATGACCGGATGACCCTGCGCCGAGCGCGGCACCGTGAACGGTCCGCGCGAGCGGAAGTAGCGGCCCGCGTAGTCGAGGCGATGAACCTTGTCCGCTTTGGCGAACAGGCCCGTCGCCTTGTCCTGGACGATGGCGTCGTCCTCCCAGGCGTCCCAATGACCGAGCACGATCTCCATGAACTCGTCGGCGCGGTCGTAGCGCAGGTCGTGACCGGTCACCTGGTCGCGGCCCATGTTCTGCGCTTCGCCGTCGTTGAGCGAAGTGACCACGTTCCAGGCCGCGCGTCCCTGCGTCATCAGATCGAGCGTGGCGAACACGCGCGCCACGTGGAACGGCTCGTAGTAGCTGGTCGAATAAGTGGCGCCGAGACCGAGCCGTTCGGTCGCCATGCCCATAACGGTGAGAACGGTCACCGCATCGAGCTTAACGCAGCGGATGCCGTGTTCCACGGTATGGCCGTGATCGCGTCCATACATGTCCGGCATCGACAAACGGTCGTCGAAGAAGCCGAGGTGAAACTTGCCCTCCTCCAGCACCCGGCCGATGTGCCGGTAGAAATCCGGCGACCAGCTATCGGTCCGCGAGGCCGGGTGGCGCCAGGAACTCGCGAGATTGGTGCAGTTCTGCGCCTGCAGGAAACCGACCAAAACGATCTGGCGCATCGGCGGTACCCGTCTAAGCCGTCATTGCGAGGAGCCAACGGGTCCGGCCCGAAGTGGCCGGCCCGATGACAAGTTCCGCGACGAAGCGATCCAGCATCCGATTTGCGGCGGAAAAACTGGGTTGCTTCGCTACGCTCGCAATGACGCGAAATCAACGGCTGTCGATCGACACCCGCTTGAGGTTCTCGGTCGGCACCGGCGCGACAAAACCGCCGGCCGCGGCTTCGGCGAGACCGTTGCGGTCGAGTTGCTGGTCGTGCTTATAGACGTCGTCGCGGAATTCGACGGTGCCGTCGCGCGTCACCCAGCCGGTGAGATAGACCCAGGCCACCGGGATCTTGTGCGGCAGGTTGATGATGCGGGTCTGGCCGGCGGCGATGCCGGCGTCGATGGCGGCGCGATTCCAGCCCGGCGGTCCGTCTTGCAGGATCCAGGCGGCGAGGTCGCGCACATTGTCGACCCGGGTGCAGCCATGCGAATCGAAGCGGTAGTCGGCGGCGAACAGCTTTCGCGTATCGGTGTCGTGCATGTACACGGCGTAGGGATTCGGCATGTCGATCTTGAGATTGCCGAGCGCGTTCCAATTGCCGGCGTCCTGGCGGACGACGAAGTTCGGCGAACGGTCGGACGTCCAGTCGACAGTCGCCGGATCGATGTCCTCATCATGCGCGCCAATGAGCCGCATATGCATACGGGCGAGATAGGACGGGTCGCGGCGCATGCGGCTCCTGATCTCGGTCTTGGTGATCGAGAGCGGCACGGTCCAGGTCGGATTGAGATCGATCGCGGTGATGTAGACCGACAGCGTCGGCGACGGCTTGTCGATCTTGCCGACGATGACGCGATAGCGCCGCTCGACCTTGTCGCCCGCGACCGCCTCGACAAAGGCCGCCGGAATGTTCACCACGACATAGCGCTCGGCGAAGGTGAAATCGAAGCCGAGCAAGCGCTCCAGCGAGGCTTCGAGCTGCTTGATACGATCGCCGACCGGAACGTTCATCGCTTTCAAGGTCTGAGCGCCGACGGCCCCGGTCGCGTCGAGGCCGTGGCGCAGCTGGAAGCGCTTGACGCCTTCGACCACGGCTGAGTCGTAGACGTCGCCCGCTTCCTGGTTTGCCGCCATGTCGCCGCCGATGACAAGATACCGGCGCAACAGCCCGACATCGCGACCGCTGGCGCCGGGCGCAAGCTCGGCGTCGGCCGGCAGCGTCGGCCAGCCGCCGCGCACCTGGATATCCGAATAGCTGAGCAGCGCTTCCTTGATGCGCAGATAGGTGCCCTCGTCGAATACCGGGTCCGACGACAGCGCCAGTTCCGCGGCCGAGCGCATTTCCGGCGTCGAAGCCGGCGCCGGCTTGGCCGGGACATTGTGCTTGGCAGCAGGCGGGCCGGCGACTTGGGCCAGCGCGGGAACCGCCGCGAGCGCAAGAAGCGCGCCGGCAATTGCTGCGATCCGCATATAAATGCCTCCCCCCTGCGAGCAGGTCCCGAAGAGTCTGATTGTCCTCGCGTGACCCTTTACGGCGTGAAGCGTGCCGCACACGATCTCGAGTGACGCGCGGGCTATAGCGTTAAGCTATTTGTCGCGCCAGACTCTCACGGAGTTCAACCCTGCGGCTGCGGCTCCAGCGGGCCGGGCTCGGGATGCGGCCGATTGCGGCCGGCGCCGGCGGTCGGCACGGTTGAGCTGCGCGGCGTCGTCGGCTCGATGACCGACTCGCGCGTCGGGCGCTTGCCCAGGATCAGATCTTTGATCTCGTCGCCGGTCAGCGTTTCGAATTCAAGCAGCCCCTTGGCCAGCGTTTCGAGATCGGCACGCTTGTCGGTGAGGATCTGATTGGCCTCGTTATAGCCGGCTTCCACCAGGCGCCGGATTTCGGCGTCGATCTTTTTGGCGGTTTCCTCGGAAATGTTCTGCTGGCGCGCCACCGAATAGCCGAGGAACACTTCTTCCTGGTTTTCGCCGTAGGCCACGGTGCCGAGCGTGTCGGACAGGCCCCAGCGCGTGACCATCATGCGGGCGAGCTTGGTCGCCTGCTCGATGTCGGACGCCGCCCCCGAGGTGACCCGCTCGCGGCCGAACACCAATTCCTCGGCGACGCGGCCGCCCATCATGATGGCAAGGCGCGAGGTCATCTGCTCGAGCGACATCGACAGCTTGTCGCGTTCCGGCAATTGCATGACCATGCCGAGCGCACGGCCGCGCGGGATGATGGTCGCCTTGTGCACCGGATCGGTCGCCTTGACGTTGAGCGCGACGATGGCGTGGCCGCCTTCGTGATAGGCCGTGAGGAGCTTCTCCTCCTCGGTCATCACCAGCGACTTGCGCTCGGCGCCCATCATGACCTTGTCCTTGGCGTCCTCAAACTCGACCTGGGTGACCATGCGCTTGTTGCGCCGCGCCGCCATCAGGGCCGCCTCGTTGACGAGGTTCATCAGATCGGCGCCAGAGAAGCCGGGCGTGCCGCGCGCAATCGTCTTGAGATTGACGTCGGGCGCGAGCGGCACCTTGCGCACGTGGACTTTCAAAATCTGCTCGCGGCCGACCACGTCGGGATTGGGCACCACCACCTGGCGGTCGAAGCGGCCGGGGCGCAGCAAGGCCGGATCGAGCACGTCGGGACGATTGGTCGCGGCGATCAAAATGATGCCTTCATTGGCTTCGAAGCCGTCCATCTCGACGAGCAGTTGGTTCAGCGTCTGCTCGCGTTCGTCGTTGCCGCCGCCGAGACCGGCACCACGGTGGCGGCCGACGGCGTCGATCTCGTCGATGAAGATGATGCAGGGCGCGTTCTTCTTGGCCTGCTCGAACATGTCGCGCACGCGGCTGGCGCCGACGCCGACGAACATTTCGACGAAGTCGGAACCGGAAATGGTGAAGAACGGCACATTCGCCTCGCCGGCGATGGCGCGGGCGAGCAGCGTCTTGCCGGTGCCGGGCGGACCGACCAACAGCACGCCGCGCGGGATGCGCCCGCCGAGCCGCTGGAATTTGGCCGGATCGCGCAGGAATTCGACGATCTCTTGCAGGTCGAGCTTGGCTTCGTCGACGCCGGCCACATCCTCGAAGGTGACGCGGCCGTGCGCTTCGGTGAGCAATTTGGCGCGGCTCTTGCCGAAGCCAAGCGCCTTGCCGCCGGCGCCCTGCATCTGGCGCGATAGGAAAATCCACACGCCGATCAGGGCGACGAAGGGCAGCCAGGAGATCAACAGCGAGACGAACCAGGGCACGTTGTCGCTCAACGGCCGCGCCGTGATCGAGACGCCCTTCTTGTAGAGCTTGTCGACCAGGCCGGGGTCGCTCGGCGCATAGGTCTGGAAGGCGCGGCCGTCGGTGAAGGTGCCGTGGATTTCCGGGCCTTGGATCAGCACGTCGCGCACGCGGCCCTGGTCGACCTCGTTGAGCAATTGCGAGAACGAGACGTCCTGAGCGGTGGTGTGCTGGCCTGGATTCTGAAACAGCGTGAACAGCGCGAGCAGCAGCAGGACAATGATGACCCAGAGGGCGAAATTGCGCAGATTGGCGTTCATCTGTTGTCCTTGCCCCGACCGAGCGCAGTCCGCGGTCATTGAAATGCCCGCCAATCGTGGCGGCTTCACGTCCCGGGTACTAGAGCGGGATGCGATTTCCCCGAATCATTGTCCCGCTCTAGCCTTTTGTTTGCGCATGATCTTTTCCGAAAACCGGTTTCCACTTTTAGGGATCATGCTTTGCGCAATGTAGGCGCGAGCCCGCCCCCTGCCAAGGGAACCACTTCGCAAACCACGCCATTATATGGCTATTTCGTAAAGCGCCTGTTGCGGTCCCTGCGAATGGCTGGTTTGCGCCGCGCCGGCGCGCGCTCGACCGTGAGGCGCTCGCTGCCGAGGCTGACCAGCGCGCCGGCAAGGGTCCGGCGCAACCCCGAACGGGCCTGGCGGAGGCTGTCATAAAGGCTCTCGAGCTTGGCCAGTTCGACCGGGCCCTCGTCCCCGGCATGGGCAATGGCGCGGCCCAAAAGCCGCAACGCGACTTCGGCCGGCAAACTCGCGTATTGGCCGGTCGCGAAGCTGACCGGACCGCGTTCCGGCCACGGCGCCGGGGCGAGCGCCTCGCGCGCGGCAGCGACGGCAAATTCGATCGCCCCTTCGGCCCGGCGCATCCTGCCCGCCAACCGCGCCAAGCCGCGTGCATCGAGTCCCTCCTGGGCTAGCGCCGGCATGAAGCTGCGGAACCGGGCGCGGGCGAAGCGCGGATCGCGATTGCTCGGATCCTCGCTATAGGCGATGCCTTCGGCCTTAAGCGTTGCGATCAGACGCGCCTTGGCGATGACAAGGAGCGGGCGGACGAGAAAGATCGAGCTTGCTGCGCTCATCGCGCCCGATGCCGGTCGTTGGGGCAGCGGCGCGGCGTAGGCCATGCCGGCAAGCCCGCCGAGCCCGCTGCCGCGGGCGAGACGAAACAGCACCGTTTCCGCCTGATCGTCGAGCGTATGCGCGGTCAGGATATGTGCGTAACCCGCGCGCGCGGCGGCCTCTGCCAGGAGCCGGTAGCGCGCGGCGCGCGCGGCTTCCTGCAGGCCGGATTTCGGCTTGGCGCCGCGCCAGAGCAAGGTGCGGTGCGCGACGCCAAGCCGGCGGGCGAGGCGCTTGACCGCGGCCGCTTCGCCGGCCGCCGCGGCGCGCAGCCCGTGATCGACGGTGACAGCGAGAAGTTTTGGCGCGCCTTTGCGCGCTTTCGCCCAGCGCGACGCCAAGAGCAGGAGCGCGGTGGAATCCGGACCGCCGGAAACCGCAAGAACAAGGCCGCGCAGATTTTCAAGACCGCAGAACAGCGCATTCCCTTCGTCGCCGCGAATGGGTTGCTCAGCAGTGGACACGCTTCTGCTCCCGGTCAACGTTTTGCTTTACGCTGATCGAAGCGTGCGGATATTTGTGTAACACCTCGCCGAGCGAGGCGCAGGCCGCTTCCTTCTCGCCGAGCGCCGCCAGCGATTCGCCGAGCCGCAGCAACGCATCCGGCGCCTTCGCGCTGGTCTCGTATTTGGTCGAGACGGCAAGGAAGGCCTCGGCGGCGTCGTGATATTTCTGATCCGCGAACAGGCTTTCGCCGAGCCAGTATTGCGCCTCCGGCGTCAACCGGTCGCCGGGATATTTGTGCAGGAAATCGCGGAAGGTCTGCGCCGCAAGTCCGTAGTTCTTCTGCCTGACATAGCCGTAAGCGAGATCGAACTCGTCCTTCGGCGTGGCGTTCGGCGGCAGCGACGCCTCCTGCATGGCGCCGGTCGCATTCGGATTGGCCAAGGGCGGCGGCGGCAGGGTGCCGCCCGGCGCGGCGTCGGCTTGCGGGCCGTAAGGGCCGTGCAGTCCGGAAAGATTGAGCGGCGCACCGGGCTGCGCCGCGCCGCCCATGCCGGGCGCCGGCGGCGGCGGTTCGGTCCCGGTGGTGCTGGTGCCGAGCGCATGCGGCACACCCGGCGCGTTCGGATCGAGCGCCGGGTTGAAGGCGTCGTGGCCGCCCGACGGCGCGCCGGCAACGGCCGGAGCCGGCGGCGCGTCATAAGGCGGCGGGGTATATTGCGGCGGCGGCGCGTATTGCGCCGCCGGCGCCGGCTGCGAATATTGCGGCGGTGTCGAATAGGGTGTTGCCGTCGGCGGCGGCAGCGATGTGGAGACTGACGATCGCGACGGCGCCGCCGCCGACGGCA
>Ga0207416_1000322_pt1 | contig 85238 bp, 80 predicted proteins | sample PaiPotPPM11metaG_FD_184107 | JGI IMG/M metagenome (GOLD analysis project Ga0207416, IMG submission 184107) | Iron sulfur acid spring bacterial and archeal communities from Banff, Canada, to study Microbial Dark Matter (Phase II) - Paint Pots PPM... ... | reverse complement strand
GCAGCAGAAGAAGCTCCTCCTGGTGGTCGATCGTGCCGACATCGTCTTCGGGGGAACGGACATCACAAAAGATGTCCAAAATGCGCTCGGTAAATAGCGCTGGGCTTTTGGCATGTCTCGCGGCCGCAGTGCTTTTGCACGGATGCGGCCGCGTCGATGTCAATTCCCCGCAGATTCGTGGCATCGCGTACGTACGCATCAATGACGTGGTCAAGCACCACCCACTCTACGGCCAGCTCTCGCAGATCAACGATGCGATCGCTGCGATCGATCTCGAGGCGGCGGGCCCGCACGTTCCGCGCAGCGCGGCCGAAATCGCTTCGCAGACCAAGGTCCTCAGTGCCGAACTCGTAGCGGCGCAGGAGCGAGCGAACAAGACTATCGCGGCGGCGCAGGCGCAGTACGGCGCGCGCGAGCAGCAGGCCGTCGCAGCCGCATTGGCCGCGGCGGGCATCAGCGGCGGGCCTCAAGTGGGAGCGCAGGTGAACGCACAGTCCGCAGCCCAGTCTCGGGCGGCGATGCAAGCTGCCGGCAGCGACTTTCTCGCATACGAACGCAGCGTCGTAGCGCAGAGTAACGCCGCCAGTAACGCGGTCGTCCAGCAATTGCAGCGCCAGGCCGAACAGAAAATCCGCGGGCGAGCGATGCAGTATCAGCAAGACGAGACCGATCTCTCGTTGCGGTTAACGCAGCAAGATTCGGCGGCGCGGCTTTCGATCAAAACGCGTTTGAACAACCTGGCCTTGGACGTCGCCACCAATAAGCGCCTGCGCGACCAACTCGCGGCGATGGATAAGTCCGAAGCCGATCAAATCAACGCGCTCCGCCAGCGCGACGCGCAAGCTCTGGCAGCCTATCAACAGCAGGTTCGCGCTCAGACCGACGCGCAGATCCATGCGCAGATCGGCAAGATCCAGGCCCAAACGCAGGCCCAAATCGCGGCGCGTCGCGACCAAGTCGGAGCGCAGCTCCGAAGCGTGGGCCCCCCGAGCCTGCCGGCCAACGTCCCACCTGCCGTGCGGGCGCAGATCGCGGCCATCCATCAGCGCTACGGGCAGCAATTTGCCGCAGACGCGCAGAAAACCATCGATGCGTTCAACGCCACCAAGGCCGACCTCACGAACCAATTTCAAGCGCTCCACGGCGCCGACGTCGGGGCAACCGGAGCTGCGGCCGCGGAGCTCGCCACGCTGCAAAAACGTCACGATCAGCTGACCGGCCAGATGGCCGACCAAATCAAAACCGAGGCGGCGCGCCTCGCCAAGCAACGAGGGTTCTCCGTCGCTCTCGTAGGCGTCAAAGCGGCCCCAGGCGGTTACGACCTAACGAACGATCTTATCAAGGATATCGAGAGTCTACACGAGTGAAAAAACACACTATCGTCATCACCACGCTCGCCGCCGCGCTTCTGGCCGGCTGCGGCACCTCAAGCCCGGTCGGATTGGTCGATGTGCAACGGATCGTCGCCAATTGGCCCACCTATCAGAATTATCAGAATCAGCTCGTGCTCGACGAGCAGTCGATCACGCAGAAAAAGGAGAGCTTGCAGCAAAAGCGTCGCGACGCGATTGCCCTGCAGGCCCGCTATGCGAAGATCACCGAGCAATTGACGCAGCAGGTTCGTGATGCGGCGAGTAAGATCGCGCAGCAGAAGAACCTCAAACTCGTCGTAACCCGCGAAGGCGTGGGCTACGGAGGCGTCGACATCACGCCGGAGATCGAGAAGGCGCTCAATATCACCGAGAAGGCGACCCCGTCGCCCTCCCCATAGGCCATTCGCTGTGCTCGGGACGTTGCAAGAGCTTGCCGAACGCGTCGGCGGACGCGTCGTCGGTGACGGCGCGATCGCGATCTATCGGATCGCCGCCGTTGAAGAATCGACCGACGACGCGCTGACCTTTGCGACCGACGAGCGTTACCTCGCGAGCGCGATGGCGAGCCGTGCCGCAGCGGTCCTCGTCGATGCCGGCGTGCCGATCGGGGATGCTCCCGCCAAGCCGATGATCGTGGTCGAGAACGCGCGTTTAGCCCTCGCGCGATTGCTGCGCGGGTTGCGCCCGCCGAAGCCTGCAGGGCCGTTTCGTCACCCCAGCGCCGTCGTGGATTCGACGGCCGATGTGGCGGACGACGTCTTTCTCGACGCGATGTCGTACGTTGGCCCCGGTGCCCGGATCGGCCGCGGCAGCGTGGTCGGCGTGGGCGCGCACGTCGGCGCGCGCACGACGATCGGCGAAGATACGTGGCTGCATCCGCGAGCGACCGTTTTAGAAGAGTGCGTCATCGGCAACCGCGTGGTGCTGCATGCCGGGTCGGTCATCGGCAGCGAGGGCTTCGGTTGGGCTTTCGTCGATGGACGGCTCGAGCGGATCCCGCAAGTCGGAAACGTCGTCTTGGACGACGAGGTGGAGATCGGTGCCAATACGTGCATCGACCGCGCGCAGACGGGCAGCACCCGCGTCGGCCGCGGAACCAAGATCGATAACCTCGTGCAGGTTGGCCACAACTGTCAGATCGGCCAGCACTGCGCGGTCGCTTCGCAGACCGGCTTTGCCGGTTCGACGACGCTCGGCGATTTCGTCAAGGTCGCAGGGCAGTCCGGAACGCGCGGACACATGCGCATCGGATCGGGCGCCACGGTTGCGGGCAAAACGGGCGTTTGGGGCGACGTGGCGGATGGCGCTACCGTCTCCGGAAACCCGGCTCGCGACCATCGCGATCAACTCAAAAGAGAGGTCATGATTCGCAGCCTGCCAAAGCTCGTAGCTCGTGTCGATGCTTTGGAGCGCGAGCGCAAGCGCGAAGCGCCATGACGATGCGCCCGTGATGCAAACCACGTTACGCGACGACCTTGCTTTTGAAGGCGTCGGCTTGCATTCGGGCGCGCCGGCGTCGATGCACATACGGCCGACGGCGGCCGACAGCGGGCTCGCCTTCGTGCTCGCCGGCGGCGCAGGCCGGCCGGTACGAGTCCCGGCAACGGCGGAGTACGTCATCGACACTTCGCGCGCGACCGTGATCGGTCGCGACGGCGCCAGCGTATCGACGATCGAGCACGTGCTCTCGGCGCTCTTCGGCATGGGCGTGAGCAACGCGGATATCGAGGTCCGCGGGCCTGAAATCCCGGTACTCGACGGGAGTTCGAAAATCTACGCGCAAGCCATCGAGAGCGTCGGCACGATCGATCAAGGCGTCGTCCGCAAAGAATTCGTCGTCGACGCGCCCTTTGAGATGCGTCGCGGCGACCGCGCGGTCATCATCCTGCCCGCTCCCGAATTCCGGGTCCGTTTCGTCGCCGAATTCGCGGCGCCGGTCGGCGTGCAGTATTTCGACGGCCTTATCGACCCCGCGACCTACGCGAGCGAGATCGCATCCGCTCGAACGTTCGGCTACCTGCACGAAGTTGAAGCGCTTCGCGCGCGCGGCTTGGCATTGGGCGGCAGCTTGGAGAACGCATTGGTATTCGACGCCGAGGGGCCGATGCAGCCGTTGCGGTGGCCCAACGAAGTCGTGCGTCATAAAGTCCTGGATCTCATCGGCGATTTTTCGCTGTTGGGCGCTTGGCCCCGTTTCGAAATCGTTGCGATCAAGAGCGGACACGAACTTCACGCGCAGGTGACGCAAGCGTTACGAGAGAGGCACAGTGGCTGATATAGACATTCGGCAGATCATGGAGATCTTGCCGCACCGTTACCCGATACTCCTGATCGACCGCATCGTGGAGATGGAGCCCGGCGTGCGCGCGCTGGGTTACAAGAACATCACGTTCAACGAGCCGGTGTTCACCGGGCACTTCCCCGGGAACCCGCTCTTTCCGGGCGTGTATATGATTGAAGCGATGGCGCAACTCGGCGGCACGGTCGTCTTGGAACCCGGCGAATTTTCGCGCAAGACGCCGTATCTCGCGGGGATCGACAAGGCGAAGTTCCGACGCCCGGTCGTCCCCGGAGACAAATTGATGATGGAAGTCATTCTGGTTCGGCACAAGCGAAACATCGGATGGGTACACGCGGAGGCCAAAGTCGAGGGCCAGCTGGCGTGTTCGTGCGAGCTGATGTTCTCGATCGCATCGGACCCGCGCATGTTCGGTGCGGATTCTACGGTGTTGCACATTTAATGATTCACCCTACAGCCATCGTTCACCCGAATGCGAACATCGCCCGCGGCGCGGAAATCGGCCCATACTCGATCGTCGGAGAAAACGTCACCATCGGCGCCGGCACGGTATTGCAGGCGCACGTCGTGGTCAACGGATGGACGGAGATCGGCGAGGAGTGCCAGATATTTCCGTTCGCAACCATCGGCGCCGCTTCGCAAGATCGCAAGTACTACGGCGAGCGGGCGTACACCAAAATCGGTAACCGGACGACGATTCGCGAGTACGTCAGCATTCAGCGGGCGACCGGCGAGGATGAGGTCACGTCCGTGGGGGACGACTGCTTGTTCTTGGCCTACGTGCACGTCGCGCATAACTGTATCGTCGGGAACGGCGTCACAATGAGCAACCTCGCGCAAATCGCCGGGCACTGCGAGATCGGCGATTCGGCAACCATCGGCGGAATGGCCGGAATGCACCAGTTCACGCGGGTCGGGCGTTACGCGATGATCGGCGGCGCGAGCAAACTCACCAAGGACATCCCGCCCTTCTTCCTGATCGAAGGCAACCCCGCGGCCCCCTACGGCCTCAACAGCGTCGGCTTGCGACGGGCCGGTTTCAGCGTCGAAGAGCGCAACGAAATCAAGCGTTTCTACAAACACATTTACGATCCGAAACTCAACGTATCGCAAGCGATCGAAACGATGAAGACCGAAGTCACGACCGATCCCGGCCGAGAGATCATCGCATTTTTGGAAGCTCCCTCGCAACGCGGCATTCTCAAGTGACGTGAGGTACTTCGTATCGACCGGCGAGGCATCGGGGGAACTCTCCGGCGTACTTTTGGCGGAAGCCATTCGCGCGCACGACCCGCAGGCGCAGTTCGAAGGCATCGGGCACCAACGCATGCACAACGCCGGATTTACGATCTGGCGCGATCATAGCGGGTGGGCCAGCATGGGGCCGCTGGCGGCGATCCCGCGCATACCCGGACTCTTGAATGCGATGTGGCAGACCGCGCGGCACATCGCGCACACGAAACCCGACTTGGTCATCCTGATCGATTTCGGCGCGTTCAACGTGCGCTTGGCCAAAGAGCTGCGGACGCGCTTGCACTACGCCGGCCCCATCATCGATCTCTTTCCGCCCGCAACGTGGCTGGATAACCGGAAACGCGCGAAGGAGATTAGTTCGTACGCGGTACCGATGACCGCATTCGAGCATCAGTACGAGTTCTATAAACACCACGAGCTACCGATCGTGTACTTCGGCCACCCTCTGGCGGCGCAGTATCCGGCGCGAGGGCCGTTACCGGCACCACCCGCGCAAGGCGGGCGCGTGGCATTGCTCCCTGGGAGCCGCGGCGGCGAATTGCGCTACCACGTGCCCGCGTTGGTGCGGGCATATCGACTGCTCAAGGCGCGTCGCCCGCAACTGCGCGGCACGTTCGGTGCGGCCGACGCACGCGCGGAGAAGACGCTGCATACAATCGTCGAGCGCGAGGGATTGAAAGACGTCACCGTCGAGCGCGGCGTGCAGGCGGCGATAGCCGGCGCGGACGCCGCGTGGGTGTCGTCCGGCACCGCCGTACTCGAAACGACGCTGACGGGCGTTCCGGTGGTTGCGCTCTACAAGATCGCGCCGATCTTGGTGAAGCACGCGCGCCGCGTGTACTCCGGCCGATTCATCACGCTACCGAACTTGGTGGTGGGCGAAGAAATCGTGCCCGAGCTCCTGCAAGACGACGCGACGCCCGAACGCCTTGCCGAAACGATGGACCGTGTGCTGGACGACCCCTCCGCGCAGATACGGCATTTCGATCGGCTGCGCCGGGCGCTTGGGCCGCCGGACGCGCTCGACCGTTGTGCGCAATTCGCCGTGTCGCTTGCGCGTACGGGCGCCGCGTAAACGGTGCGCATCTATCACACCTCCGATCTGCACGACCATCGTGGTTTCGGGCCGCGGCTCGCGGAATTGCGCGCCGCGCAGCCCGGGCTGCTCTTCGATTGCGGCGATTCGTTGCGCGGCAGCCAAACGGTGTACTATTCGAACGAGCCGATTATCGGCGAGATCGACGCCGCCGGGTACATGGCGCAAGCGATCGGCAACCGCGAATTCCACTACCTCTTTCCGCTGCTTCGCGCGCGCGCGCGAAAGATGCAGCATCCCCTCATCTGCAGTAATTTGCTCGACACCAAAGGTCGCGAGCTCCCGTTTTTGCGGGCTCTGACCTTCGATGAAGCGGGAACGCGCGTTCATCTGCTTGGAACGCTGATCATGCAGTATCCGGTGGGCAGCCCGTTCGAACGGATCTTCGGCTGGCGGTTCCTGGACCCGTGGGACGCCATCGAGCCGTATGCGAGCGCGCTGCCGGAAGGCGATCTGTTGATCGTGCTCTCGCACATCGGGCTTGCGCTCGATCGCAAACTGGCCGAGCGCGTGCCGCGCATCGACCTCATCTTAGGCGGCCACAGTCACGATACGCTCGCGCAGCCGGAATACGTCGGCGACGTCCCCATCGTGCACGCCGGGCCGTACGGGCGCTACGTCTCGCGCACGCAGCTGCAGTACGACCCCGTCCGGGCGCGGCATACGATCGGCGCATTCGAACTCGTGCCGTTGCTGCCGGCTTCGTGACGCGCGTTCTTTTCGTAAGCAACGGACACGGGGAAGCGGCGATTGCCGATCGCCTTGCGTTCGAGTTGCAGCGATTGCGCCCGCAGACGACGTGCGATCATTTGGCGCTAGTGGGCGAAGGGCGATCGCGCTCGATGGGCGAGGTGGGCCCGCAGCGCAGCCTCCCAAGCGGCGGCATCGTCGCGATGGGCAACGTCAGAAACATCGTGCGCGACGTTCGCGGCGGGCTCGTCGGCCTCACGCTCGCTCAGCATCGCTTTTTGCGGTGGGCGGGATCGGAGTACGATGCGTGCGTTGCCATCGGCGACGTTTTCGCGTTGCTGATGACGCTTGCGGCGCATCTGCCGACGGCCTATGTCGGGACCGCCAAAAGCGTGTTGGTCGCACCGTATGGGCGAATGGAAGAACGCGTGCTGCGCCGCGCGCGCGCGATCTTCGTGCGCGATGAGGCCACGGCGGAGCGCTTGCGCGCGCACGGCGTCCCCGCGCGAGCGCCCGGCAACGTGATCGTCGATCTTTACGGCGATGCCGATCCGCAGGTTGGGCTACGCGCGTTGGCCGGGTTCGATCCCGCGCTCGCATTGGTGCCTGGAAGCCGCACGAGCGCCTACGACGACGCGGCTTTTCTGTTGCGCGTGGTCGATGCGTGCGCGGCCGAACAGCCCACCTTGGGCGGCGCGTTGTCGATCGCGTCCACGCTGACGGCGCAGGGTTTCATCGAGCGTTTACGAGCCGATGGTTGGCAGATCGATCTTTGCGACGACGACGCGGTGCCGTTCGCGGTGATGCGCGAGGGCCGTGCGGTCGCGCGCGCGTTTCGCGGCCCGCTCGGCGCGCTGTTCGGCAACGTGACGGCGGTGATCGGGCAGGCGGGGACCGCCAATGAAGCCGCCGCCGCGGCCGGGATACCGGTTGTGGCCTTCGAACTCGGGGACGATCGCAAGACCGCCTGGTATCGCATGCGTCAGCACGGCCTGCTGGGCGAAGCGTTGCAGATTCTTCCGGGCGACGTGCCGCGGGCGGCCGCGGGCCTTCGCGCCCTTCTCGACGACCCGGCGATGCGCGAACGCATGGGCGCGATCGGCCGGGAGCGGATGGGCGACCCGGGCGGTGCGCGCGCGATTGCGGAGTGCATCGCGGAGTTACTCGATGCTGGCTAAGTGGGCGCGCGCAATGCCCTTCGGTCTTGCGTTCGCACAGGCATGCGTGCCCTTTTTCCCCGCGTTCATCACGCTGACTACGGTGACGTTCCCAGGCATTTCGATCGTTCCGCCCCGGGTGGCGTGGGGATTGCTGGCCGCGATGGGCATCCTCGCGCTCTACGCCACGGTGATGGTGCTCGCTCCGCCTCGTCGCGGGTCGCCGATCGGGATTCCGATGTGGTCGTGGGTGGCGGCCTCGATGCTCGCAGCGGTATTGGGCTTCAACCCGCATGACGGGGTGCTGTTTATCGGAATTTTTGCTCTGGGCGCGGTTTGGCACAGCGCAATCGTGCGCTACTACGCCTATCCGGGAGCCGCGCGCGCTATTGCTTGGGCCTTCATGCTATCGGGCGCTCTCGCATCGGCAGCGGCGATTGGAATGGTCCTCACGCGGCTCCCTTCGGCCCAGTACACGATTGGAAACGGACGAGCGATCGGCACCTTCGTATTGCCGGGCGAACTCGCGGGATACCTCATCGTCCTTCTGCCGATCGCCTATGCGATCGCCCGCATTACGCGCGAGCGCGCCTTACGCTTTATCGCGTTAGCGGCTCTCGCGCTGGGTTTGGTGGCGATGGTGCTGAGCTTCTCGCGGACCGGCTGGGTAGGCCTCGCTGCCGCCGCCGCCTTCCTGATCGTGGTCAGGGCGCGGCACGCGCGCCAAGGGGCGCTGTGGGCGGTCGCGGTCGTCGGCGCGGTGCTGGCGGCGGTGCTGCTGGCGTTCAACATGCACCATAATCCGAGCGAAAACTACACGCGCCTCTCGATCTGGCAGGCGGCGATCCAGATCATCGATCGCTTTCCGCTGACGGGCGTCGGACCGTTCGGATTCTCCAAACTCTACGCGGTCGTGAGGCTACCCGACGGCGATGCGACCGCTTTTCACGCTCATAGCGTGTATTTGACGTTTTTGGCCGAGCTGGGACTAGTCGGCTTCGGCGCGTTCGTCTGGACGTGGTGGAGCTTTGCGATCGCGCTGCGGAACGCCGTTCGCGAGGCATCCGCGGACGCGGCGTTCCTCGCGCTTGCGATTGCAGCGGGACTAATGGGAACGCTCGTGCAAGGGCTGATCGACGTTGTGAGTGTCGTGATCTTTGGCTTATGGCTCCCCACCTTGGCGTATGCGCTGGTCGCTGCTCGCCACGGATTGATGGAGCGCGCCGATGCGCCGTGAGCGCTCGCGCTTGTTGGCCGCCGCGCTTCTAGCCGGCCTGCTGGCTGCGTGTACGCCCCTGGCCCCGAAGAATCAGCCGGTCGCAAACCCCACCCCCACGCCCAGCCCGTCGCTGCCTCCGCTGAAATTTACCGGTCGCGGGACCGCCGCGCAGCCCGTGCGGATGATCCAGCAGAAAAGCAACCGCAAGCAGTACGAATTGACGGCCCGTTCGTACGAGAGCACCGGCACGCAAGGAAGCGCTCGCGCCACGCTGCATCAGGTACACGTAACCTTTTACGATGCCGACGGTTCGACGTTGGTGGCCTCGGCACCGAACGCGCTCGTCGATCAGGCGGCCAAGACGGTGACGTTAATCGGCGGCGTGCGCGCCACCAGTAGCTCGGGCATGACGCTTGCATGCGATACCCTCACCTACTCCGCGCGCAACGAGATGATCCACGGGGTCGGTCACGTTGTAGCTCACGGCCCCAACGGCTTAGATGCAACCGGCAATCGCATCGATTCCAACATCTCGCTCACCCGTACACGGATGCAATGAACGAACACAGCACGATCAAAATACGCGGCCTGGTCAAAAAATACGGCGAACGTAGCGTCGTTGAAGGCGTTAGTGCCGAAGTGCATACCGGCGAAGTGGTCGGTTTGCTCGGCCCCAACGGCGCGGGCAAAACGACGACGTTCTACATGGTCGTAGGGCTGGTAAAGCCGGACGGCGGCAACGTGGTGCTGGAACAAGGGGGCAAAGAGGTCGATCTTTCGGGGCGGCCGATGTACGAGCGCGCTCGCAACGGGATCGGCTACCTCGCCCAGGAGAATTCGATCTTTCGCAAGCTTTCGGTAGGCGATAACATTCGCCTGATTTGGGAGCAAAACGGCGTCCCGCGGGACGAGCAAGAGCGCCGCCTGCCGGCGTTGCTGGAAGAATTCGGGCTGCGGGCGTTCGTCGATGCGCGCGGCGATTCGCTCTCCGGCGGAGAACGCCGCCGCGTCGAAATCGCGCGCGCGATCGCGACCGAGCCGGAGTTCTTACTCTTGGACGAGCCATTCACCGGTATCGATCCGATCGCCGTCGCGGATATTCAAGCGATGATCCGTCAACTGCGCGACCGCGGTATCGGCGTACTCATTACCGATCACCAAGTGCGCGAGACCCTCGCCATCGTCGACCGCGCGTACATTATGAATAACGGACGCATCGAAGTCTCCGGCACGGCTCAGAACGTTCTCGATTCGCCGATCGCCCGCAAGTTTTATTTGGGCGAAGGATTCCGCCTGTAGTGCTTTGGAAGCGAATTCGGCGAACGCTGCGCCCCTCGATTCTCGATCGCTATCTCCTCGAAGAACTCGCCGGACCGTTCGTCTTCGGCCTTTCCGCGTTTACGCTGATCTTCGCGGCGACGCAGATTCTGGCGATCGGCCGGATCGTCTCGTCCGACCACGCGCCGCTATGGGCGGCCATCGAACTCTTTTTATGGAATCTCCCGGGCGAAGTCGTGCTGGTCATTCCCATGGCCCTGCTGCTCGGCACGCTGCTCGCGATTCAGCGCCTCTCGGGTGAGAGCGAAATCACGGCTATGAAGGCAGGCGGAATTACCTTCATGCGTATCGTCGTGCCGTTGCTCTTCGCGGGGTTCGCGCTGTCGTTCGTGACGTACGTCTTGCAAGAGGTCGTGGTACCGTTCGCTCAAGACCGTGTTACCGAGATCGAAGATACCGTCATCAGCCACACCAGCGCCTTTAGCCGCGATCTCACCGTATCGGCGCCGCTGCCCGGCGGCGGCCGGCAAATCACCATCGCGACGGCGTACGAGCCGCATTCGCAGGCGCTGCTTCACGTTACGCTGATCCAATACGATCGCAACAACCATCCCACGCAGATCGTGTTCGCCGATCGCGCCGATTTTACGAGCGATCGCTGGACGCTCGATAACGCCAGCGTCTACCGCTTCAATCCCGACGGCACGACGCTCTCCGAACCCAACGTTCCTCAGCAGCAGGTCGAACTGGGCGAGAAGCCAACCGACATCGTCAAGCGCTTGAGCCAGAACAATCCGGAGGCTATGAGCCGAACGCAGATCGCCGATATCGTGCGCAGCGGTCAATTGACGCAGACCGAGCAGCGCAAGTACGTGGCCACGTATTGGGAGAAATTGGCGCGTCCATTCGCGTGCTTCGTCTTCGTGTTGATTGCGGTACCGTTCGGTTTACGAGCGATGCGCGGCGGCGGGAGCACGAGCTTGGGGTTTGGGCTGGCCGTCGGCATCGCATTCATCTACTACGTCGTGATGACGATCTTTTCATACATCGGTGAATCGTATGCGGGACTTACTTTTATCTCGGCCTGGATGCCGAACCTGATCTTTACCGGCATCGGTCTGGCGCGACTGCGCCGAGCGGCAACGAGGTAGACCGTGGCGGTGACGTTCGTCGATTTCGTCCGTGGGATGGGCACGCTACTCTTCATCATGGTGGTGGCGGGCGGCGTTGCGTACGTTGGCGATCGCGTCGGCCATCAAGTCGGCCGCCGCCGTCTGACGCTCTTCGGCATTCGGCCGCGCTACACGTCCACGATCGTCGCGATCGGCACCGGAATGCTCATCTCGCTCGTCGTGACGGTGGGCGCGATTCTCGCTTCGCAACAGGTGAAAACCGCGTTTTTCCGGTTGAGCGCGCTCAACACGGAGATCGCGACGCTGCAATCGCGCCAAAGCGAACTCGAACAGAAAGTAAATACCGGGCGCTTGGTGTTTCCAACCGAGGCGCTCATGGTTCCCTCATATCTCGTCATCCATCAGGGTGACAGCGAAGCGACGCGCTTTAAGGAGCTCAAGGCCTATTACGTCAAAGCGGTCGAGTACATGAACGCGACGTACCCGCAATTGGGGCTCAAGCGCTACACCATCCCGGCCGACATCGACCAGAAGCTGAAAAAAGACGTCCTGGATTCACCGGTGATGATCGCCGGACTCAATCAAAACAACATGTTGCTCACCGTGGGATCGGCGCAGAATCTTTTCGTCAACGATCCTATCCATTTCGTGATCAACGCGACGCCGGATGCGCGCCGCTTCGTCAAAGGCCAGCCGATCGCGTCGATCAAGATTCCCGGCAGCAGCGGCGCGAGCGCCAACATCGCGCTCCAAGAAGTGCAGACGCTCGTTGCGAATGCGGCTCGCGCGGTGCAGATGCCGCCGTATCTCGCGACCAACGTGCAAGCCTTGCAAATTCTCCCCGACGTCGCGCAGATGCAGCACATGTTGGCAAAACCGGGGACGTATTTTATGACGGCCTACGCAGCCGAGGACGTTTTCCCCCACACCGGCGGCGTGCCGGTGGTAATCGCGCTTTCGCAGACGCCGACCCCGGCACCGAAATGAACGCCGTGATCCTGGGGATCGACCCCGGCACGCGCAAGGTTGGTTACGCCCTGATCGATCTTTCGGGCGCGGTGCTAGGCCGCGGGATCGAGGAGCCGGAGCGCCTGCGCGAGCGCCTGCTCGTCGTCACGGGCGGGCACCGGGTAACGGCTATCGCCCTTGGAAAGGGCACCAACGCGCGCGTGGTTCGGGCTGAATTGGCCGCGATCGAGGTCCCGATCCACCTGATCGACGAGCGCGCGACCACGCTCGACGCTCGGACCCTGTACTTCGACGATCACCCGCCCCGCGGTTGGCGGCGGTTGATCCCGCGGGGGATGCAGTTGCCGCCCTGCCCGATCGACGACTACGCCGCTGTTTTGATCGCTCGCCGGTTATTGGCCGAAGGCCCTCCCGAGCGTCTGTCGTAAGCTGAAACTTCGAGGCTTTTCGACCGATAGATATAGTCCGAGGCGTTCGTAACATACGGGCGCGCCGGATGAAAGGGGAGCATGCGACGCACGGTGGGCGTGATAGCGGTTGCAGTGCTGGCAACAGCACTCTGTTCGCGCGCAACCCAAGCGGCAGGCGCCCCCTCGCTAGCATACTCGTCGGATCTTCGCGCCGGGCTTCTACAGCGAGTTTTCGGCGAAAGCGCGGATGCGCGGTTCGCGCTGGAAGCGCGCTACGGCGACCCCAACGGCGAATCGCTGCTGCGGTCTTACGCATTTCACGTCGCCCTCATACCCCGCCCGCGGTTCGCCGCCGCGCTACCGAGCGATCTTCTCTCCGACGCCGCCGAATTGGCGGCTCGATACGGCCGGCAGATTGCGCAATCGTTCTCCATTGGTGTCTCATCGGCATACGAGCCGATCGCGCTCGGCGCGCAGCAGCACTTCGGTATTTCGCTAGAAACGCCGGCGCCGCTCGTCGCCACCTACCAACCGGTTGCGCCGCCGCCCGCCGCCTCGGCCGGTCCGGGAACGTTCGATCTCTCTTTCGGAAGCCGCGACCCGCAAGCGCCGGCATCACCGATCGTATCCTTCACCCCCATTTTCAGCCCGATCCACGGCTTCGACGCCGGGTTCTCGGGGACGCCGAAAGCGCTGGAATACGGCAGCGCGCAGTCCGACACCGTGAGCGTGCCTGTACCCGTGCGGTTGGGCAACCTTCACGTCCAGACGCGCTTCGAAGGCGCGCAGGTGCAGTCGCCGCAGCTCTCGCTCGACGAAAGTGCTTCGGGCATCGGCGCGAATTTCGACGTACGGGCCGGGAATCGCAACGTCAACGTCGATCTCTCGAGCCGCTTCGAACATATGACGCGTAACGCCGATGCGACGTTCGCGTCGTCGAACTTCGACGGAACCTCCACGCTGCAGCTCCCGACCGATCGGCCGCCGATCCTCGTTCCGGCCTACGCCGACGTCAGCAAACGGACGCTATCGACGGGAATCGCGGTGCCCGTTACGCGAAGCCTCACCCTCGGTATGCAGTATGATACGGAACATCTTCAGGGCGGTTACGGTGCGCCGGGCCTCTCCAATCTCGATGCGAACAACAACACATACGGAGCGAAACTCACCTTTGCGCTTCCGCATTCTGCCAGCGCGATCAGCCTCTCCGCGAAGCAGTATCGCTACCAAGACAACCTCATTCCCACGAACGCGTTCACGCAGACGCGTGCCGACCTCAACTTCACGGTGAAGTTCTAGCTTCGTGGCGCGGCTCTCCGGCTCGCCGAGCCGAGCCCCACGTTAGCGAATCGATGGATCCAGGCTTGACCCGCCGTTATCGGTTACCGAACGGTATTCTTGTCGCGACGTTAGCGGCCGTAGTACTCGTCTTGGGAACGATCCAGATCGCATCGGATGCCCTCTACGCTCGCTCCGCGCAGCCCGGTGCCGTGCCGCGGCACATTCCGTTGGCGCTCGGAGTGCGCATCTACAAGCTGCTCGACCACGTCGCTCCCGCGAGCTACGTGGAATCGACGCTGGCACGGTACGAGTTGAATGCGGGCAACGTGGCCGGTGCGGAGCGTTACGCCATTCGACTTCCGGCTTCGCCGGTACGCAACGATTTGCTCGCGCGCGTCGCGCTCGCGCGCGGCCAGCATCAATTGGCCTTCGAATACTTCTTTGCCGCTCCGGATATCGCCGCCGTCCAGCGCGAGATCGCCGAGATCGCGGCTCGCGATCCGCAATTAGCCTACCTTTACGAAGCGCGTTTCAAAGATCGCCTCGTTTCGCTCACCACCCATCCCGACGCCGTGGCCGATGCATACTGGCGCATGGGCGAGCTTGCAACGCAACAGGCATATCGGCTCCCGGCCGGCGAGCAACGACCCTTCCTCGACCGCGGGTTGCACGATTATCGAACCGCCCTCACGCTGGCCCCGCTCAACATGAACTACGTGCTGTCCAGCGCGAATCAAGCGCTCTCGTTGGGAGCGTACAGCACGGCTTCGCACATCTTCGAGCACGGCGTCGCCATCGATCCCGCGAGTGCGGATTCGCTCGCCGGCCTCGGTATCGTCGCGTTGCGCGAGGGCCGCCGCGCTTCGGCGCTCGCATACGCGGCGCGCGCACGCGCCATCAATCCTCAAGCCTCGGAATTGCTCGGCTTGGAACGAATGCTGCGATGAAAATCGCGATCGATGCCCAACTCGCCGTCGGGACCGCGACCGGCATCGGCGAATATGTGAACGGCCTCGTCGATGCATTGCAAGCCGAAGGTGTCGACGTCGTTCCGCTCTTCGAGCCGAAGCTCGATCCCTGGCGTTTCGACCGGCGCGTGTATTGGGACCAAGTGCTGTTGCCGCAACGTGCGCGAGCGTGCGGAGCCGATCTCTTGCACTGCGCTTCGGGTACCGTGCCCGTCACCGCCACGATGCCGGTCGTCGCGACGGTTCACGACGTCGCATGGCTGCGCGTTCAAGAGCACGCGCGCCCCTACGCGCGCTATTATTTCGGCCGCTTTGCAACCGACCGCTATCGGCGCTTAGCCGCAATCGCCGTCGACTCCGCATTTTCGCGTAGCGAACTCCTGGAAATGGTCGACGGCCTGCGCGCCGAGCGCGTCCGCGTCGTCTATCCCGGCGTAGCCCGCGATTTTAACGAGCTAGAGCGCCGCGGGGGGGACGGAAGCACGATCCTGGTCGTCGGCACCGTCGAGCGCCGGAAAAATCTCGAACTCATCGTGCGTTGCCTGCCTTTCCTTGAGAACGCTCGGCTCATTTCGGTGGGCCCGCATACGTCGTATCGCGACGAGTGCGCCGCCATGGCGCGGGCGCTCGGCGTCGAAGGGCGCGTCGAGTTTTGCGGATACGTCGATCGAGAGCGCTTGTTGCAACTCTATGCGACCTGCGCCGTCGTCGCAATGCCCTCGCGCTACGAAGGCTTCGGTTACGGCGTCGCGCAGGCGCTGTGCGCGGGCGTTCCATGCGTCTCCTCCGATTGCAGCTCGCTGCCGGAGATCGCGCAGAACGACGCGCCGGCGTTACCGATCGATCACGTGCAGCCGTGGGTCGAGGCGTTGGACGCCGCGTTACGCGGAGAGGCCGATCCGAGGGCGCGCGCGGCCCGGAGCGGCGCCATCGAACGATTTAGTTGGAAGCGTAGCGCGCAGGCGATGATCGAAACATACGAACTCGCGCTTGCAGCAGGCCCGCGCTAATCGCGATCTACTAACCAGCGCGCTCAAGCCCCACCGCGTTTGGGGAACCGTTCGTCAGCCCGCATCCTGCGGGCTTTCTACTTCTACGTTTTTGTGCAACATTCAAAGGAAGTTCGACCTCCTGTCGATTGCACGAAAATCGCAGATTCCCCAAACGCGGTGGGGCTTGAGCGCGCTGGTTAGTAGATTGGAGATCCCGGCGCGCCCGGAGCCACGCTGCCGTCGTCGGGTGCGAAGATGAGATCGAGCGGATAACTCGATCCGCCTTCGGGCATCGTGACGATCGTGATGCGTACGAACCCCTTCGACGGAACGACGTATTGGCGCACTTTGTAGCGCGAGAACGGCGGGACTTGATGCGATTGCACGAGTACGCCGTCGATGATGTACGTTCCGGTGGCATGCCCGCCGCGCGGGTTCTCGTAGATGGCGATGCTCTGCGGGGTGGGGAGTGGATTCTGCACGTTGACGACAAAGGCTTCGAGCACGCCGTAATCGCCGGCGAGCGCTTCACCCTTGAGCGTGTTCGGAAGCGGTATCTGGCCGATCGGCAGCGTGAGGTACGGTCCGGTCAGATCCCACTGCGTCGCATAGTGGAATTCTGGGATGTCGTAGATGCCGCGCGCGTGTCGCACCGTGCTGGTGAGCAGATCGGTTTGCGCGAGCGGGGCGTTCGGATCGTCGCTTGCATTTTGTGCGAAAAGCGCTAGGTGGATGTTGCCGCCCGAAAGCACGCGCAGTTGCAGCAACTCGGAGAGAATTTGCCCGGCGGGTAAATTCTGGGCGAGAATGTTGAACGATTGATGCGCTCCCACCGTGATGAGGCGCCCCTCGTTTTGGACGACATGGACGAGGAAGCGTTTGGTCGCGTCGTGCCCGGCTTCCATCTCGTTGGGGCTCGGGCCGCCGAGGCCCGCGGTGAATTGGACGATCGCCGGCTCGGCCGAGTGATTACTCGCGCGCAAGACGATGCGGCGATCGGGCTGTCCCGGCGGATTGTAGTGAAAGTAGAGAAAACGCGACGGGGCGTCATGCTGGAGCACCGAGGTAAAGAGAACCCCGTTCTCGGTGAGACGCTCGGGATAATCGCTGACCATGAGCGAGTTTGGCGAGATGCGCGGTGCGGCGATGTTTGCGACGTGAACGTGAGTGGTGCCGGTGGCGTCAAAGTACGCATCGCCTTGAAGGAGTACGGGAACGTCGAGATCGAGGGTATCGTCTTGCGATAGGTCGCCGGGGATCGGGACGTCGCTGCGAGAGAGAACGACTTGCGCATTCGGCCGCAGTTGCGCGGCTCGGATAACGGCCGCCATCACGCGTTTGCGCACGTAGTCCGCCGAGGCCGGATCGCCGGTGAGTTGGATCGAAACGTACGGCGCGATCGTTCCGGCAATATATGCGACACGCACGCCCAGGGCGTAACTCACGCCGCGTGAATCCGCGATGTCCACGAACGTCGCGCCGGGGGTTTCGCCGGCCAGCGTCAGCGTGCGCGAGTCCTGATCGATCGTCACGCCGACCGTCGCGGCGTTGCGCGCCACGGCAGTGATGTTTCCGATCGCTCCGCCGACGCTTACCTGCTGCGTTGCGCCGACCGCGACTTGTGCCGACTGCGGCTGGACCTGGAGCGGCGGAGGTGACGGCGATGCCGTCGGGACGGCGGAAGAGGAAGCCGTGGGAACGGGGCTGGGTATCGGCGACAGCCCGGTCTGCGTGGCTGCGGGAGTCGCGGTGGCCGTAGGCGAGGGTTGCGGCGCTACCGTGGGCGGCGGTGGCGGGGTTGCGGTGAGTTCTTGCCCGCTGCTTCGCGGGGCAGAAGCAAGCACGCACGCGACGAACGCGAGCGTTGCGAGGGTGCGCGCCGGCCAGGCGGGTGCGTGCAGCTTGTGTCTCCGATGGTTATGCGAGTTGCGCTTGCGCGGGACTTACGGCCGTCGCAAGAAGCGTTTTATATCCGACGCTGGGGAACAGGACGGTGACCAAGTCTTTCTCGGCTCGCTCCACGGTTCCGGTCCCAAACTTCGGATGGTTGACGATATCGGAGATTTTGAAGCCAACGCTCGATGGACCTTGGTGTGCGAGCATTTTCGCACCCGGTAGCGCCGCTCGAGCGCAGTTATCGCATCGTCCGCAGTTCGGCAGCTCGAAGTCCTCACCGAAATAGTTGAGGATGAAGCGGCGCCGGCACGAGGGGCTCTCGGCGTACTGCAACATCATGGCAAGTTTGCTTTGATCGTACGATTTCTTGGTTTCGTAGTTGGCTAAGCTCAGCACGAGATGGCGATTCTTACGCGCCGCATCGGTCAGGCTGTAGGCCGATTTCCCCGAGGCTTCGATGAAGCCGGACTTTTTAAGCAGGGCGAGGATCACTTTGAGTTTCGTCAACGGGAGCTGGAGGATCTTGCGCAGGTCGGTCATCGAAACGCCGCCGGCCTGGCTCGCGAATACTTCGATCGTACCGAACGTGCGCTGGACTTCTTCGATTCCGGGATACTTGCCGGTGAGAAAATAGTTTTGTACCCGCGTGTCGCTCGTGCGATAGATCAGAATGCAGCGCGAGGGAAGGCCGTCGCGCCCCGCGCGGCCAGCCTCTTGGGTGTATGCTTCGACCGATCCCGGCAAATCGTAATGCACCACGAACCGAATGTTCGGCTTATCGATGCCCAAACCGAACGCGTTGGTCGCAACGACGGCGCGAATCGTTTCGTCCATGAAGAGATTGTGCACGGTGGTGCGGTCTTCTTTATGGAGTTTCGAATGATAGACGGCGGCTGGGATATTGAGCGTATCGCTGAGATACTTCTGTACTTCCAGCGCGTTCTTGATGGTTGCCGTGTAGATGATTCCGGTTCCGGCCAGGGTGCTTTCGCCGGTGAAGAGCTTGCCGAGCGCTTTGAGCTTGTCGGCCTCTTTATCGGCCTTGCGTGCTTCGTACACCAGATTCGGACGATCGAATCCCTTGACGATCGGTTTGACGTGTTCGATGCCGAGCTGCTTGAGAATGTCTTCGCGGACGGCGGGCGTGGCGGTCGCCGTGAGCGCTAAAACGGTGGGGTGCCGGAGCTTTTCGATGACGTGCCCGAGCGCCAAATAGGCGGGGCGAAAATCGTGTCCCCACTGACTGATGCAGTGCGCTTCGTCGACGACGAACAGCGGCACGTGAATCTGCTGCAGAATCGTGAGAAACGCTTCGTCTTCGAGTTTCTCCGGCGTGGTGTACACGATCTTGACGCCGCCGGCTCGCACTCGTTCGCGGGTTGCGATCTCTTGATCTTCGGAGAGCGTGGAATTGAGCGCGACCACGTCGGTGATGCCGCGCTCGCGCAGCATGTCGAGTTGGTCTTTCATCAGGGCGATGAGCGGGCTCACGACCAGCGTCGTCCCCTCAAGCATGAGTGCGGGAAGTTGATAGGTGAGGCTCTTCCCAGCGCCCGTCGCCAGGATCGCGAGGGTATCGTGCCCTTGGAGGACGCGGGACACGACCTCTTCCTGGCCTGGATAGAACTCGTCAAATCCAAACTGTTCGCGTAACGCGGCGTGTAACTCCACACCGGGGTTTATCTCTGCAATCATCCTACATGCCTTGGAAGGGCTCTAATGAAATATCGCCCACATCGACAGTGTAGACTGGCGATGCTTAACGGTTCCTTACGAATCGGCTTCCCACTAAGCTGATACCCCTGGGCAGGCGCCCCCAAACGCTGCTGCCAAATCCCCGTCCGTGTCCCTCTATCGTACCTGGCGCCCTAAGACGTTTACCGACCTGGTCGGGCAAGATGCCGTCGTCCGCACCCTTTCAAGTGCCCTAGAGAGCGGAAAGCTCGCCCACGCCTATCTCTTTTCGGGGCCGCGCGGTTCGGGCAAGACCTCCGCCGCTAAGATCCTCGCTCGTTGCGTCGACTGCGTCAATGGCCCCACCCCCACCCCGGACAACACCTGCGATAATTGTCTGGCTATGCTCTCGGGTACCGCCCTGGACGTGCTGGAGATCGACGCAGCCAGCAACCGCGGCATCGATGAGATCCGGGCCTTGCGCGATGCCGTAAAGTTCGCGCCGTCGTCCATGCGGATGAAAGTCTACATCATCGACGAAGCGCACATGCTCACGAAAGAGGGCGCGAACGCGTTCTTGAAAACGCTCGAGGAACCGCCCGAACACGCGATCTTCATCCTGGCTACTACCGAGCCGGAGAAACTGCCGGTAACGATTCTTTCGCGTTGCCAACGGTACGCGTTTCGCCGCATAGCGATTCCGGTGATGATCGAGCGCATGCGCGAGATCGCCGACGCCGAGCGCATCGCGATCGACGATGCGGCGCTGGCCGCGATAGCCTATCGCGCGGACGGCGGCCTGCGGGACGCGCTCACGATGCTGGAGCAGGCGGCAGCCTTTGCGGACGGGCCGATCAGCCCGGCGACGCTGGATTTAGCCTTCGGGAACACGGGCCGTAATTTCGCCGCGCAACTGGTCGAAGCAACGCTTGCGCGCGATGCGGCGCGGACGCTCTCGATCATCGAAGACGCATCGGACTCCGGTACCGATATGCTCGTATTAATACGCTCGCTCATTGCGAGTTTTCGCAATCTGTTGGTGGCGCGAGTCGATCCCGCATTACTGGCGCGCGACCTAGCTCCCGAGGATGCCGAGCAGGCTACCGCGCGAGCGCAGGGCGTTGCCCAAGCTACGCTCGTCCGAGCGCTGCGTATTCTCAGCGATGCGGCGACGCTGGCCCGCACCGGCGGCACGCCGAGGCTCGAGTTGGAAACGGCCTTGCTCCGCTTCGTCTTGGCCGGCGAGGACCCGAGCCTCGACGCCGTCTCAGCTCGCTTGGCCGCCCTGGAAGAAGGCGCGCCCCGGTCGACCACGGAGACGCGGGAGCTCCAACCCGTAGTCGCGCGAGCGGCAACCCGCCCGGCCGCACCCGAACCCACGGTAGCGATACCCGCACCGGTAGGCGAGCCGGTTGCAGCCGAGCTGCCGGCGCCCATTGCGTCCGAGCCCGTCGCGTCCGGACCGCCACCGCCTCCCGCGGCCCAGCCGGTAGAGCGGCCGAAAGGCAGCCTGCCGACGCTCCAGCAAGTGCGCGCGGCCTGGCAGAACATTCGAGGCAAGGTCGAGAGCGAGAGGCAGTCGCTGGGGGCACCGCTCTCTCGCGCCGCGGTCGACGCCGTCGAAGGCAAGGCGGTCGTTTTGCGGCTTCCGGATTCGCTCAACGTCGATATTTTGCGCGATCATCTGCGCTTGCTCGAATCGGCGATCGAAGACGTTCTTGGAGCGAGCCTCAAGGTGACGCTTCGCGTCGGAGAGCCCGGCGGTGCCGCGCGTGCGAAGGTCGAAGAGAGCGTTCGTGCGCCGAACGCGGATGCCGGCGCCGAAGACGCGCAGGCCCTATTTAAATACGCTAACGAACGGATCAAAGAACGATGAACCAGGCGCAATTGATGGCACAGGTCAAGAAGATGCAGTCCGAGATGGCGAAGGCGCAAGAAGAACTTGCGGCTACGATCGTTACGGGCAGCGCGGCCGGCGGGGCGGTCACCGTCGAAATGACGTGCGACCAGCGCGTGAAGAGCGTGAAGATCGGCAAGGACGCGATCGATCCCGAGGATGCCGAAACGCTCGAAGATCTGGTCCTGGTCGCCGTTAACGATGCGATCGCCAAGTCCAACGAGGCATCGCAGAAACGCATGGGCTCGGTGACCGGCGGCATGCGCATTCCCGGCCTCATGTAATCGGTATGCCCGCTAGCGGATCGATTGCGGGGCCCGTCCAAGCGCTCATCAACGAATTTTCGAAGCTTCCAACCGTCGGCCCAAAAACGGCTGCGCGGTTGGTTTTCTATTTGCTCAATCGCCCGCGCCACGAAGCGCAATCGCTCTCCGAAGCGATCCTTGCGGTGAAGGACAAAGTCCGCTTCTGTTCGGTCTGCTTCTCGCTCACCGAAGAAGACCCGTGCACGCTGTGCACCGACGAACGGCGCGACCGCACGACGCTCTGCGTCGTTGCCGAGGCGAAAGATATCTATGCAATCGAACGGACGGGCGCGTTCAAAGGGCAGTATCACGTGCTCGGCGGCCTGATTTCACCGATGGACGGCATCGGTCCGGCCCAGCTGCACGTCAAGGAATTGATCGAGCGGATCGGTGCGGACGCGCCGGCCGAGATCATCATCGCAACCAATCCGAATGCCGAAGGCGAGGCAACGGCGCTTTATCTGTCGCGCCTAATCCAGCCTCTCGGCGTCAGCGTGACGCGCCTGGCCTACGGCCTGCCGATCGGCGGCGATCTCGATTATGCCGACGAGATCACCGTGGCAAAAGCGATCGAAGGTAGGCGCTCGCTCTAAGCGCTCTCTCAAGGTGTTCTCCACGCCGTATCAGGCAAGAGTGGGTAAGCTGGCAGTGGAGGAACTCACATGTCAGCTCAATCGCTGCCGGCCCCAAGCGGGTTAGCCGGTGCCTGGGGCGCTCTCGCAGGGCGCAAGAAATGGATTGTCGGCGGCATCGCAGCGCTGATCGTCATCGCCTTACTGGCGACGTTCGTCGGAGTCCGTTCGGAGCACGCGGTATCGTATGTGACGCAGCCGGTCGCGCAGCAAACGCTGGTCAATACGGTTACTGCATCGGGCACCGTCAATCCGCAAAACACGATCAATGTCGGTACGCAAGTCTCGGGAACGATTGCGCAGATTTACGTCGATTTCAACAGCAAAGTAAAAAAAGGCGAAGTGCTCGCGCGAATCGATCCGAGCACGATCCAGGCGCAGGTCGATCAAGCCCGGGCTAACCTGGCTCAAGCTCAGGCTCAGGCCAATGCTGCGGGCTCGAACGCCACCGGTGCTTCCTCCGGCATCTCGGTAGCGGTGGCAAACAGCGCCGCGGCATCGGCGGCGATCGCTTCCGCGCAGGCGAACGTTCGCAAAACGCAGAGTGCATTACAATTAGCCCAGATTACGGAGCAGCGTGACGCATCGTTGCTGGCGCAGGGCTATGTCGCGCAGAATCAAGTCGATAGCGATAGCGCGACGGTCGCGCAAGATCGGAGCGATGTGGCCGCCGCGCAGGCCGCCTACGCGCAAGCAAAATCGCAGGCGATAGCGCAGTCGGCGCAAGTGTCGGTGACAAGTGCGCAGGCCGGCGGACTAGCTTCGAGTGCGGCCGCCGCGCAAGCCGCCGCGCAGGCATCGCAAGCCGTCCTGCAACAGGATCTCTACAGCCTCGGCCATACCGTCATCACCTCGCCGGTCAACGGCACGGTCATCGCGCGCGACGTCTCGGTTGGGCAGACCGTTGCGGCTTCCTTGCAGACGCCGACGCTGTTCTCGATCGCGCAAGATTTGGGCCAGATGGAAGTCGATATCAACGTGGGTGAGCCGGATATCGGCAACGTCAAAACGGGCGAAACGGTAGATTTCTCGGTGCTTGCATATCCCGGGCAAACCTTCATTGGAAAAGTCGGACAGGTTAGAATCAATCCTCAGACCGTCAATAACGTCGTAACCTATGACGTCGTCGTAGACGTGCAAAATCAAGGCAATAAACTGCTCCCCGGCATGACGGCAAACGCCACGATCGATGTCGCTAGAGCGCCGAATGCCCTGGTCGTTCCGCTCGCCGCGTTGCAGTGGAAGCCCACGCTCTCCACTAAACGCACGCGCCCCACCACCGGCGCATCCGCAACTTCCGCCGCTGCGAGCGCCTCTCCGAGCGCTGCCGGCGCCTCGCCGTGGGGTGCCGTTAGCGGAGCGGGATCCGCGGGTGCGATCACCGCGGGCTCAACCGGTGTGCTCTTCGTTCAACACGGGACATCGCTCGCGCCGGTACGCGTTCGCGTCGGCTTGACTACTGCATCGCAAGCCGCCGTTACGCCGCTCAAGACCGGGTCGCTCGCGGTCGGCGATGCCGTCGTCATCGGCTCCAGCAGCGGAACCACTAGTACGAAGGCCATCGTGCGTTCGCCGCTCTCTGGCGGCGGCCATGGGCCTGGGCCCGGACATGGTTTGTAGCACGCGCGGCGCCTGTTATCCGTCGGCTATCAGGCGCCGGACCTAGCCTTAGGCCAGAGGAATTTGAAGAATGTCGAAAGCTACGGTCCCGGTTGTACGGGTTGAACGGTTGCGTAAGATCTACACCGTGGGCGACGATCGGGTGGTTGCGCTCGGCGGCGTGGATTTGACGATCGAATCGGGCGAGTTCGTAGCCGTCATGGGCCCCTCGGGCTCGGGGAAATCGACGTTCATGCAAATCGTCGGTTTGCTCGATCAACCGACCGATGGAGTCTATTACTTCGAGGGAAACGATGCCTCGCATTTGACGCCGGACGAGCGCGCCGACATTCGGAGCCGGCGCCTCGGCTTCGTCTTTCAATCGTACAACTTGCTCGCGCGCACCTCGGCCGTCGAAAATGTTGAGTTACCCATGGTCTATGCCGGGGTTCCCGAACGCGAACGTCGTCGTATCGCGCTCGAAAAAATGGAAATCGTCGGTGTGGCGCAGCTCGCAAAACATGCTCCCAACCAAATGTCGGGAGGCCAACAGCAACGCGTTGCAATAGCGCGATCGCTCGTCAACAACCCGGGGCTCATTCTTGCCGACGAGCCGACCGGCGCACTCGATACGAAAACGTCCGACGATGTGATGCGGCTCTTCACGCAGCTAAACGAGAACTTGGGCATCACCATCATGCTGGTTACCCACGAACCGGACGTAGCGCTGAACGCGCGGCGCATCGTCTCGTTCCGTGACGGTCACATCATTTCGGATAAACCGAACGATAAGCTCGTAGGCGTCGCATGACGACCCTTGCGACCTTGCGTCTAGCGCTCCAGGCGCTCGTACGGAACAAGGCACGTTCGCTGCTGACCATGCTCGGAATCGTCATCGGCGTGGCTGCCGTCATCATCACCGTCGCAATCGGTGTCGGCGCGCGCGTTTCGGTGCAGAATAGCATTGCCAGTCTCGGAGCCAATCTGATCGTCGTTCAACCCGGTAGCGTAACGCAGGGTGGCGCGCGCACCGGTTTTGGCGGGGCTTCGACGCTGACCCCGGCGGACGGCATGGCGATCGCGCAACTCCCGGGCGTGGCTGCGGTGTCGCCGCTGGTGAGCCTACGGACGCAGGTGGTCGCCGGCGGTAATAATTGGCAGACGACGGTGAACGGCGTTGCACCGACGTACACGTTCATCAAAACGTGGCCGATGGCACAGGGCTCGTTCTTCACCCAGAGCGATGTTACCGCGTCCGCGAAAGTTGCCGTGCTCGGCCAAACGGTCGTTTCGCAGCTGTTCCCGGATGGAAGTTCTCCGATCGGGCAGACCGCAATTATCAAGGGCGTGCCGTTTACGGTCGTCGGCGTCCTGGCCCCAAAAGGGCAGAGCGGGAATGGCCAAGACCAGGACGATATCATTCTCATCCCCTATAGTTCGGCCATGGAGCGACTGACCGGGCTTACCACCGTCAATCAATTGATGGTATCCGCACAGACCGCGGACGTCATCGATACGGTACAGACTGAGGTTACGAAGCTGCTCGAGAGCCGGCACCGCATCGTTCCACCGGAGAATGACGATTTTCAAGTCCGCAATCTGCAGTCGATTGCGGCGGCTGCTTCATCGACCGGGGCGGTCATGGAATTTCTGCTTGCAGGCGTGGCCGCGGTATCGCTGATCGTCGGCGGCATCGGGATCATGAACATCATGATGGTTTCGGTAACGGAGCGCACGCGCGAGATCGGGCTGCGCATGTCGGTGGGCGCGCGGAGCGGGACGATTTTGCGCCAGTTCTTAGCCGAGGCGATCGTACTGTCGACCATCGGTGGCTTGATCGGCGTCGTGCTGGGCGCGCTCGGAACGGCGGGTATAGCGCTGCTGGCGAAATGGCCCACGGTGATTCCGCCACTCTGGATCGCTCTTTCCGTGGGTTTCTCGGCGCTGGTAGGTATCTTCTTCGGTTACTACCCCGCGCGAAAGGCGGCCAATTTGAATCCGATCGAAGCCTTGAGGTTCGAATGAGCGACATACGCATCGCGGTGGTGGACGACGAGCCGCGCATTCGCGAACTGCTGGAGCTGACGCTCTCGCACCACGGCTTCGTCGTGCGTTCGGCCGCCGACGGGCAAGCCGGCCTCGCGCTCGTGAAAGAGTTCGAACCGGACCTGATCGTGCTCGACGTGATGATGCCCAAGATCGACGGCATCGCGCTGTTGCCGATGTTGCGCCGGGTGACCGACGCGCCGGTCATCATGCTGAGCGCCAAGGGCGAACTCGAAGACCGCGTCGAGGGGCTCGTCCACGGAGCCGACGATTATTTGAGCAAGCCGTTCGAAATATCCGAACTGCTGGCGCACATCGAGGCCAAGCTGCGACGCCCGCATCTGGAACAGCGTAGTGCGCTCAGCCTCGACGATTTGAGCGTCGACCTGGACCAACACGTCGTAATGCGTAACGGCAAGCAGCTCGATCTCTCGCCGCGCGAATACGATCTGCTGATCACGTTATTGCGCCGGCCGCGACGTGTGTTTACGCGCGAAGAACTGTTGGACTTGGTGTGGGGGAATTCGAGCGAAGTCGGGCCCAACGCCGTGGAGCGCTACATATCGTATCTGCGCGTCAAGGTGGACGAAGGCGCGCCGCGACAGCTGATACACACGGTTCGCGGGGCCGGCTACACGCTACATGCGTAGTAACACGCTCTTTGCCGGATTCGCGCAGCGCCTAACACGCGGTTACGTCCTACTCGCATTTCTCTTGATCGTCGGCGTCGCCGGAACCACCACCACGATCGCCTTCCTGCAGTACGCAGCCTCCCTCAACGATGCGGTATCGACCACGGGGCATCGCGTCGACCAGTTGGCGGCATCGGCCCAAGCGCGGCATCAGTCACTCTCGCAATATGCTGCGGCCATCGTGAAAGATGCCCAGCGCCCGCGCATTCACGTCTTCGTTCGCAACGAGCAACATGCGATCGTCGCGGGGCACGATGAATCCGTGAGCCGGACGGCCGAAGTGATCGGTGCCGTACTCGGCATCCACGGTCACGTCACCCGCGTGCCGGGCGGCATTATCATCGTCGCGCCGGATCTCGACGGCTTCACGCACTTTCTCGTGTTCTACTGGAGCATCACGCTTCCGGTCGGCATTCTGGCAATTCTCGCGGCGTGGTTCGTTGGCCGAAGAATCACGCGCAATGCCATCGAACCGCTGGTCGACGTCACGCACGCGCTACGCAAGATCGCCGATGGCGATTTCACACCGGAGCCGCTCCTGCACAGCAACACGGAACTGCGCGACCTTACCGGCGCGTACGACGACGTCGCCTACCGTTTGAGTGCGGCAACGGCGGAGCGTCTGCGCAACGAATCCGAGATGCGGCAATTCATCGCCGACGCGGGGCACGAGCTGCGCACGCCGCTCACGGTGGTGATGGGATATCTCGACGCATTGCAGCAGGGCGTCGTACGCGACCCGGACGGAATTTCGCGCGTGCATGAAACGATGCTGGCGGAGAGCCGTCGCATGCGTACGGTCATCGAGAAGCTGATCTTTCTCGCGCGCCTCGAGCGTAAAGGTGGCCTGCGCAGCGAACCGATCGATCTCGCCGGCTTGGGGCAACGAGCGGTCGACGCATTGCAACCGATTGCCGCGGGGCGTATTCGCTACACGCATGCCGGCTCGCCGGCCATCGTCGGCGACGATGCCGAGCTCTACGAAGCGCTCAAAAACGTGCTGGACAACGCGCTCAAATACGCGCCGGACTTGCCCGTGCGGTTTACCATCGATACCGACGGCGCCTATGCGCGCGCGACGATCGCCGACGAGGGCCCTGGGATGGATGCGGTCGATATCGAGCACGCCTTCGACCGCTTCTACCGCGGGAGTGCGCGCACGCAAGCGGAGGGCTCGGGCCTGGGCCTGGCAATCGCGAAACGCGCGCTCGACCGCATCGGCGGAACGATTGCGATCCAGAGCGCGATCGGTCAGGGCACGACCGTGACGATGCGCTTCCCACGGGCGGCCGAGCTCCGAAACGGATGAAGCGCATGCCGCAGGCACGCGCTTCATCGAGGATGGGTCGCCGAGGTTAGTTCTTTGCGGACTCCGCGATGCGGGCGGCGGTCTGCGCGAACTGCTGCTGCGTCTGGGTCGCCAGCTCGGCGAGTTTGACGGCGTAGGTCTTGCGCGTTTCGAGCAGCTGATTCGTGAACGCGAACGTTTGCTCCACCATATCGGTCGGCGTCGGCAGCTCGGTCGTGGACGGATCGACCTTGGCGGTCGGGACCTGCGCGAGCAGTTCGTTGAAGGCGGTGAACGACTTGACGTTCAGCTCCTGGGCAGCCTTGAGGCTGTTGAGGAACTCGCTCTGGACCTTCTGGGCAAATTCGGTGTAGGTATTCATGGTGCTATCTCCTGACTCGATCAATCTAGGTGCTAAGTATACCAAGCATCTGCTAGACATGTCAATGCGGCACAAAAGTCAGCGAGGATAGAAGCGCTTTGCGCTTCCAAGCAAACCCGGGCGGATGAAGATCTGCGCTCGCCTTGCCCTCCTGATCGGCCTTGCCGTCACTCTTTCGGCTTGCGGCGGAGGATCCGTCTCGGTCCCGCCCGTCGGCCCGACCTTCGCCCCTCCCGGACAAGCCACGACGCTGTACGTGGGCAGCGGAACCGGCGCCGGTAAGATCGCGACCATGGCTGCGACCGCGAACGGAACCGTCACGCCCACGACGCTGATCGAAGGCGCGACCACGTCGCGGTTCGGTAACGCTAACGGTCACCGACGAAGCCGCGATAGACGCGAATCAGCGTGTCTTTTTGATCGGGCGTAAGCCGCAGATCGAGTTTGATCGCCGATTCCACCTGGTCGCTGGCTTCTTTGTAGATGTCGTCATCGAGCAATCCGGCTTGCATGAAGAACGTCTCGGCGGAGAGATGCAACGCGTTTGCAAGTTGTTTGAGGACCTCCGCCGAGGGCTTGTAGAGGCCCCGTTCGACTTGGCTCAAGTATGGGTTGGAGACTTTCGCTAAATCGGCGAGCTGGCGCAGCGAAAGATTGGCGAGTTCGCGTTGCGTGCGAATGAACTCGCCCAGGCCTTTCATCGAGGTGTAATCGCGGGTACTCATGAGCGTCCTCCACGTTTGCGGTGAACCGGTTTGGTCGTCGCCCGTTTTTTTGGTGCGGTAACGTCGAGCGGCGCAGCGGTCTCGTTGCGCACGTATCGTCCCGGTGCGAGCTCGCCGGAAGCGGGGAGTGCGTACGGCTCGCGCATCGGGCCGCCGTGCTCGCCGGCCCACACGGCCCAATCCTCCCACCAACTCCCGTCGCGCCTCTCCGCGCTTTCGAGCCACGCATCGGGCGTTTCGCCGGGCTCGGCCTGCGGTTTGGTCCAGTAGCACGCTTTCGGATTACCGGGAGGGTTGCAGATTCCGGCGACGTGGCCGGCGTTGGTGCGCGTGTACTTGGCTTCGCCGCCGACGTATTGCGTGGTCATGTAGGTGGTGCGCCAGGGCGCGATATGGTCGGCCTCCGCGCCTAAGATATAGAGCGGCGTCTGAATGAGCCCGAGATCGATCGGCGTGTGTTCGATAACGAACGCGTCGGGTTTCACGATGAGGTTGTGCAGATAGCACGCTCGGAGATACTGGGAATGCATCGCGGCGGGCATGCGCGTTGCGTCGCCGTTCCACGCGAGGATGTCGAATGCGGGCGGCTTCTTGCCCATGTACCAGTTGGAGACGACATAGCTCCAAATCAAATCGTTGGCGCGCATCCAGTTGAACGTACCTTCCATCTCTTTGCTCTCGAGGAAGCCGCGCTCGTTCATCGTCTTTTCGAGCTTGGCGATCGATGCTTCGTCGGTGAACACGCCTAGATCGCCCGGATCGGCAAAATCGAGAATCGTATTCGTCATCGTTGCGGCGCCGACGCGATCGGCCTGGCCGTGCTTGGCAAGATATGCGAGCAGAATACCCGTCATCGTTCCACCCAGGCAGAGCGAAGCGAAGTTGACTTGTTTCGCGCCGGTGAGGCGTTGCACGGCGTCGAGCGCTGCGAGCGGCCCCAGCCGCAAATAGTCGTCCATTTTGAAATCGCGCATCGTTTCGTCGGGATTGCGATAGCTGATCATGAACGTTTGATGCCCGTGCCGTACCGCCCACTCGACGAACGATCGCCCGGGTGCGATATCCATGATGTAGTACTTGTTGATCCACGGCGGACTGCATAACAACGGGCGCTCGTGCACCGTCGGCGTCTGCGGATAGTATGCAAGCACTTCGATCAGTTCGTTGCGGAACACCACTTCGCCAGGCGTCGCTGCCATGTTCTCGCCCAGGACGAACGACGATGCGTCGACCTGTTTGGGATAGCCGCCGTTGTTTTTGACGTCGTCGAGAAACGTCGCCATGCCCTTCATCAGGCTACCGCCGCCCGTATCGAGTGCTTCTTTGATCACCGCGGGATTGAGCCAGGGCAGATTGGTCGGCGCGAGCGCATCCATCATCATCGTGAGCGCGAACCGCGCTTTTCGACGCGTCGCTTCGGGGAGTCGCGATTGATCGATGAGCTGCTGCGCGTACTGGCGCCGAACCAGATACTCTTCGAGCATCGACATCAGGAATGGGTTACTCGTCCAGGCCGGGTCGCTGAAGCGCCGGTCGCCGGGTGCTACCGCCGCGACCGGCGGCGGGTTCTCCCCTTGCATGCGCCGCAGCGTGTTCATCGCGACCGATTGCTGGGCCAACATCAACGAGGTCATCAGCGTCCCCATGCGCAGCGGATCGCTCATCACATCCATCGTCACGGCGCGCAGCGCATCGTTCAGCGCCGCGGGATCGGCGCCGCCGATGTCCATGCCGTAGCTAAACTCTTCGAGCGGCAGCGACCCGATCACATGAACATCCCTCCGTTAACGTCGTAGGTCGCGCCGGTGATGAAACTCGAGCCTTCGTCGATTAAAAAGCGCACGACGCGGCCGATCTCATCGGGCTCGCCCAAGCGATCCTGCGGCGTGCGGCTCTTTGCGACGTCGATCGCGGCCTGCGGCATGAGCTTGACCATTTCCGTTGCCGTAAAACCCGGCGCGACCGCATTGACGGTGATGCCCGCGCGAGCGGTCTCGAGCGCGACGGTTTTGGTGAGACCGAGCAATCCGGCTTTGGCCGCCGCGTAGTTCGATTGGCCGAAGTTTCCGGTGTGCCCGACCACCGAACTGATGTTGACGATCCGTCCGTACTTGCGCTCGATCATATGTTCCAGGACGGCCTTCATCATAAAAAACGGTCCCGACAGATTGACGTCCAGAACCGCTTTCCACTCTTCGACGGTCATCTTGCGAATCGTATGATCCTTCGTGATCCCCGCATTATTCACCAGGATGTCGACGCGTCCGTGATCGTCGATGACGTTCCGCACCGCCGCTTCACATTGCGGGTAATCGGCGACGTCGGCTTCGTAGAAATGCACGAGTTTCGCGCTGCCGTTGAGCGAAGCGCGTAACTCGGCCGTCCGCTCGCGATCGGGGGCCACGCCGACCACCGCGACGATTGCGCCGTCGGCAGCTAACGAGCGGCTGATCGCTCCGCCGATACCGCGGGAGCCGCCGGTGACGATGGCCACGCGGCCGGCGAGGCTTCGCAGGGTCACCGATTGTCCAAAAGTAGAGGTAGCGTCCATAAAATGCTACTTTTGTGCGAACGCTATATATACCTATGAGGGCGCTTCGCCCGTCAAGCGGACTCGGAGCTACATATCGAGTCCGCCGTTGACGGTGTACACGGCCCCGGTGATATAACTTGACCCGTCTTCGAGGAGAAATTTGACGACGCGGGCGACCTCCGAGGGTTCGCCGAGCCGCCGTTGCGGGATTTTCTCGATCACTTTAGCGAGCGCTGCTTCCGGAACGGCTTTGACCATTTCGGTGGCGATGAACCCCGGTGCCACGACGTTCGCGGTGATGCCCTTGTTGGCGAGCTCCAGCGCCGTCGATTTGGTGAATCCGAACAGCCCGGCCTTCGATGCGGAATAGTTTGCTTGGCCGATATTTCCCGTCTCACCGATGACGGAGCTGATATTCACGATGCGCCCGGAGCCGCGCTCGATCATATGCTCGAGCACCGCTTTGGTCATGTGAAAAGCGCCGCTGAGATTGACGTTGAGCACGTTGTGCCAGTCGTCGTTGCTCATCTTGCGCAGCGTTTTATCGACGGTGATGCCCGCATTGTTGACCAAGTAGTCCACCCGGCCGAATCGCTCCAAGACCTCATCGACGACGCGTTGGCAATCGTTGAAATCGTCGACGCGTCCCTGATGGCACGATACCGACGCACCTTCGGCTTTGAGTCGCGCGACGCAAGCTTCGGCGGGTTCTTTGCCCTTGCTGTACCCGGCCGCGACGTGCGCGCCGGATTTCGCCAGCATTTCGGTGATCGCGGCGCCGATGCCGCGCGTTCCCCCCGTAACGATGGCAACGCGTCCTTCGAACATGCATCGCTCCTTGACGCTAACGTCGTTCTTCTCTTCCATCAATGCGACGCACGCGAGCGAACTCCCGCGCTCCCGGCATCATGGCCCGAAGGTCGCGAGCGGCAGCGGCGTTGGAGTTGGTGTACCAAGCGGAGCGGGCGGCGGCGTATACGTTACGACGACGGTAAAATGCGACGGTGCGGTTGCACTTGCAACCAGCGTGGCGAGGTCGATACCGGCGGTCACTACGCGGACGCGCGTGATGGCGTTTCCACCGATCGCCCCAAATGTCGTGCCGTAATCGTACGCGTACGCCCCAACCCGAGCCGATGCAAACAGCGGGTCGTAAATCGCGCTGGCCGGGTTGCCGATCGCGCTAGCGGGCGACGTTGTCGCGGAGAAGGCATCGATCGGCCGGTACGTCACGCCGGAGAGCGGCGCGATACCGGCCGCGTACGCGTAGCGCGTGACCTCGCGCGCGGCGGCATCAAAGCGATAGGCCCACGCATATCGGCGGTGCGAAGCGTCTTGCGCGAAGAAATCCACTTCGTGTCCGTCGCGATTGTCGTCGCCTGCGACGTCGAGCACCGGGACCCATACGGCCCAAGCCGTTTGGGAGTCGCTTTCCAAGCGATCGAGCAGCGTACGCGCCGCGGAACTTCCCTGGAGACGGAGGTCGAGCGTTCGCGTTGCTTGTGCCATGTGATGGGCGAGGGTTACGAGCACCACCGTTGCGATCGCGGCGATCGCGCCGGCCAGCAGTACCTCGATGAGCGAGAAACCGCGCTCGCCCCGCCGCCCTTCCATGCAAGCCCCGGTGCCCTTCGCCGGGCCGTAGTGGACGTTTGCCGCGACGTCGGCTTTGTGATACAAAGTATGCACGTATGAACGAGTTGGAGCGTGCGCTGATCGATATCGCCGAGGTGCGCGAGCGCTTGGCGATGACGCAGCGCTTTAAGGGCTACTCGGGCGTCGCCGCGATCGCTTCGGGCGTCTTTGCCATCGCCGCGGGCGTCATTCAGGCGCTCCTCGTGCCGTATCCCACCGGCGTCGAGCAGGGGCGTTCGTACTTCGCGTTGTGGCTGGTCTGCTGCGCGCTCGCGGCCGTCGTGAATTACGGGGCGATCGCACACTGGTTCGTGAACGACGCGAGCGCGCGCGATCGCTGGCAGACGCGCACGGTTGGGCTCTCGATTCTTCCCGCGCTGGTACTCGGCGCGGCGCTCTCGTTTGCGCTCTTGGCGGGCGGGCAGCTCGCGTACCTGCCCGGGATCTGGTACGCCTGTTACGGCGTGGGGCTCTTCGCATCGCGCACGCTCGTGCCGCGCGCGGTCGTTCCGATCGCGGCGCTGTTTCTCGTGGCCGGCATCGGGTTGCTGTTCGTGCCGCCGCACGTCGCGCTGGCATGGTGGGTGCTTCCGACCGGATTCGGAATCGGACAGATCGCGATCGGCGTGTTCGTGCTGCGCGATCGGACGCCGGCATGAGCGCGACGCATCTGGACCGGGTCTTTCACGAACGAGGCCGGTTGGCCATCTGCTCGTCGCTCGTCGCGCAACCGCCCGGCGCGACGTTCACGCAGCTTCAAGAAGCGTGCGAGCTCACCGACGGCAATTTGAACCGCCATCTCCACGCGCTCGCAGAGGACGGTATCGTGGTGACGGAGCGGCGTACGGGGCGAGGCCGGCCGCAAACCATCGTGCGCATCACCGCCGCGGGGCGCGAACGCTTTCTCGCCTATATCGACGCGCTTGAAGCGATCGTGCGCGAAGTTCAGCGCTCCTCAAAAACCAGCACGTCGCCGATGCGCACCGCGCCGGCTCGCAACACGTCGCAGTAAATCCCCATCGCGTTGCCGCGTTCGGCCGCTATATATCGCAGGATTGCGGGATCGGATGCGCCGGAGTCCTGAGCGTACGTCGTTGTGACGCATCGTCCGATCGGCGAGCGCACCTTCAACCGTACCGTCCCGAGACGCAATTCGAGCCCGGCTAACGCCGGCTCGTCCAGATCCATGTGCGCGTGCGCGGCGACGAAAATATTCGGCCGAAAGCGTTGATACTCGATGCGGTAGCCGAGGGCGGCGTTCAAGCCTTCCATCCAACGGTCGACGAGAATCGAGATGGGTGCGGCATCGTATTCGTGGCCTCCGTCCGCTGCGACCACGTCGATCGCCACGCCGCGTTCGTCTGCGGCGGAAACGGCCTCATCGCCGGAGCGCAAGCGATGGAGCCGCTCGTCTTCCTTGCCGCGATAGGGTTTGCCCCGTCGCGCGTGTCCGCGCGTGACGACGAGTGAGGACGCCCGATCGCCGGGGATGCCGTCCGCTTCGACGCGCGTGGTTTCGAGCGCTTCGCCGTGCAGGCTCTTTATCGGATAGCGCCACAGCGCCGTCGTCGTTCCAACATCCATTCTGGTCTTTACCATAGGAGGCGCTCCGAATCCTCAAGAAGGCGCGCTGCGATGGAATCTGCCGCTCCGCTGCTTCTTCGCCCGCTCTCGATCGGCGAAATACTCGATCGAGCCGTTACGCTGTACGTGCGCAACTTCGCGGTCTTTACGCTGATTATCCTAACCGTCTCGCTGCCGATGGCGATCGTCCAGTACGCGCTGGCCGGGAGTCAGACGCAATCCATACAGGCCGCCATTGCGGTTCTAGAGCATCCGACTCCGCCACCGAGCGGGGCCCCGGCCTCCAAGCCCCCGTCGCCGTTCGGCGATCTTACCCCGGCGCAAATCGGCGGATTTTTCATCGTGGTCCTGGTCGCGCTCGTCATCGCGCCATTCGCCACCAACGCCGTTGCCGTCGGCGTGGCCTCCCTGTATGCCGGTCGCGCTCCCACCTTCGGGACGTGCTATGCCGCCGTTTTGCGACGGTGGCCGGGCGTGCTGGGCACCCTTTGCGCGTGGATCGGGATCGGGTTGGGTACGTACCTGGCCGCGGTGATCTCCATCGCCATCCTCGTGGGGATAGGCATCGGCGTCTTTCGAGCATCGGCCGCGCTCGCGGTCGTATTCGCCGCGCTCGCCGTGCTTGTGACGCTCGCGCTGTTGGGGCTGGTGGTGCTTGCAATCTTGACCGCGAACTTTTCATTCTTTGCCGTCTGCATCGAAGGCCGCCCGGTCGGGGCGGCGATTCGCTCGGGCTTCGCTCGTATTTTCGCACGCGACGAAGCTCGCGGAGCGCTCCTGATCGGCCTTGCCTACTTGGGTATCGAGCTCGGTGTGGTGGGAATAAGTGCGAGCGTCGGCATCGCCATCGTCCTGCTGCTGAAAAACGTCTTCTTGCAAGTGGCGCTCTCGACGATCGTCAGCGCGTTGCTCTCGGCTTTCCTTACGGTGTTCGTCGCCGTGTATTACTACGACGTTCGCATCCGTCGCGAAGGCTTCGATTTGGAGGCCGATATCCAGCGCTTGGGCGCATGAGCGCGGCGCCGCCCCCGGCACCGTACGTAACCTGGCTTCGCACTCAGCGCGCCGCGATCGACCGCACGCGGGACGTTCGCGCCCGCAAGGAGGCGAACGCGCAATTGGCCCTCTTGCTGCGTGAAGTCGCCTCAGCCGGCACGCCCGCCGGCGCACCGGGTGCGGCGGCGCTTGCGGCTGCGGCGCGGCGCGAACTCGCCGCGCCCGGGCGCTACCGCCTGCATGCGCCGGCGGCGGCACCGCGGACCTCGTGGTGGCAAATCCTGTGGGGCGCGGCGATCGACCGCTGGAAGGAACTGATCGGGTTGCTCGCGCGCAGCGTCCGCTTCGGCGGGCCGGTACGAACGACGGTGGGCGACCTCTTGATCGCGGGTTTCCTCGGCATCGTGGGTTACGCGGCCGCCCAACTCATGCGAAGCGTGCAATTTCGATCCGATCGACGGCTCTCGACGAACGCGCCGATCGAGAACGCGCGTAACGCGCAGGCGCTCTTCGAGCGGGCGGATGCGGCCGCGCGAGCGGGCGATTTCGCAACGGCGATCCGCGTGCTCTTCGTGGCGACGGTGACGTTGCTCGATCTGCGAGGCGTGTTGCGCGATCGTGCCGGCGCGACGATTAACGAATTGCGTGCCTCGCTCGGACCCGAGCATCGTAACGCGGAGGGGCCCTTCGTCGCCATCGCCCGGCAGTTTTCGCGCGTCGCGTATGCGGAAGAGCCTCCCGGTGCCGAAAATTGGCGGATGGCCCGCGACGCGTATCACGCCCTGGCGGAGCGAATAGCGACGACGTGAATCGCATGACGCTGCAATACGTGACGATCGTGCTGGGGTTGGCGGCGATCGTCGGGCTCGCGGTAGCGCGCGAATGGAGCGCGCGAGCCGAGTACTCGTTTTATTCAACCTACGACACCGGTCCCAACGGGTATCGCGCGCTCTATAACGTACTTTCCGCGGAGCGCGTCGACGTCATGCGCCTGGAACGTCCCTTGGGCTTGATCGATTCGCGCGTGCGCACGCTGGTGATCTCGTCCAATCGTAGCGACGTCGTCGCGCAGGTTTCGCACGCGCAACTCGACGGCGGAGACGTGCAGAGGCTGCAACGATTCGTGCGCGAGGGCGGGCGGCTGGTACTGCTCGAGTCGCCCGCCGACGAAGCCTTGTACCGGGCGTTCAAACTCGTCATCGTTCCCGCGAAGGTGCACGCTGCGCCATCGCAGCTTACACTCGTGCCTATGGCGCGGATCGCGATGACGAGCGGCGTCGCATCCGTGCGGGCGGCCGGCGCCAAGCTTATCCCCTTCGATAGTGCGCCGGGTGCGGCGCCGCTTCTGGGCACCGGGGCCGGGGTGGCGGCGTTTTGGCGCCCCTATGGTAAGGGCGAGATCGTCGCAATTGCGGCGCCGAGCGTGTTTAGCAACGACGAACTCGGGCGGGCGTCCAACGCGCGCTTCGCCTACAACGTGCTGGCCGGCCACGGTCCCGTTGCATTCGACGAACGCCTGCACGGCTACGCGGTCGATGCGAGCTTCTGGTCGGCTCTCCCGACGCCGGTGCGTATCGCCGTAGCGATCGCGGTAGCCATGCTGGCTCTTTGGCTGGTGGACGCGAACGTTCGGAGCGCTCCGCCCCTGGCGCTCGAGGTACCCGACGAACGACATTCCGCATCGTATCTAGCCGCCATGGCAGTGCTGCTGCGCCGCGCTCGCGCGGCGCAGCTCGGCATCGCGGCCTTCTACGACGACGCGGTGCGGCGCTCGCAGCACCGCCGCGATGCTCCCGACGTGGCAAGCGCCATCGACGAACTCGCCCGGCTTCGCGAGATACCGCACCCTCACGACGACGCGCTACTGCGCGCCGCGCGTATTGCAGCCCGGCTGCGAAAGGACCTAGCATGATCGACGACGTGGTGTCGGTTCGGGATCTCGCACAACGCGTCAACGGAGCGCTCGCGCGCGCTCTGGTCGGCGGCGAGCGAACGGCCTTCGCGCTGACGATCGCATTGCTGACGCGCGGCCACGCATTGATCGAAGGCGTGCCGGGAACCGGCAAAACGCTGGCCGTGCGCGCCCTCGCATTGGCGCTCGGCCTGGAATTTCGCCGGATTCAATTTACGCCGGACCTCATGCCGGCCGACATCGTGGGCACGACGGTCTTCAATCCGCAGACCGCGGAGTTCTCGTTGCGTCCGGGGCCCATCGTGGCCAACGTCGTGTTGGCGGACGAAATCAATCGGACGCCGCCTAAAACGCAGGCCGCATTGCTTGAAGCGATGGAGGAGGCGCGCGTCACGATCGACGGAACGCCGATCGATCTTCCGGTGCCGTTCATCGTCTGCGCGACCCAGAATCCGATCGAATACGAAGGTACGTATCCGCTTCCGGAAGCGCAATTGGATCGATTTATGGTCAAGGTTTCGACGGGGTATCCGTCCCGGGAATGGGAGTTGGAGTTGCTCCGTCGCGTCGCGGGCGGGTTCGATGCGCGAACGCTCGGTATCGAACACGTGCAGGCGGTGACGGACGCATCGGAAGTTCGTGCCGCGCAACGAGCCGTGCGCGACGTGCACGTCTCCGAAGAAGTTCAGGACTACGTCTATCGGGTTGTGGCTGCGACGCGGGCGCATCCGCGTCTGGCGCTTGGGGCTTCGGTCCGCGCGGCGGTCGCGCTGCTCCTGGCGTCGCAGGCTGCCGCAGCGATCGACGGGCGCGCATTCGCGACGCCCGACGACGTGAAGGACGTCGCCCCGATCGTGCTCGCGCATCGCCTCATCGTGCAACCTGAAGCGGAGATCGAGGGCATATCCGCAGACGATGCCTTACGCGACGTCCTTGCGAACGTCTCCGTACCGCGTGCGTAGGATCCGTTTGCCATGGTGGCTTGCGGCGCGCGGCTACGCGGGCTTGGCGGCGATCGCCGTTATGCTGGCCGTGGCTCCCGGAGCGCGCGCGTTCATCCCCGCGGCCGTGGTGTGTGCGGCCGCATTGCTCGTAGCGGCGATCGTCGATGCCTTATCAGGGCCGCGGGCGAGCGATCTTTCGATCGAGCGTCGCTTGCCCGCGCACCTGGCGCTTCGCATGCCGATCCAGATGACGTACGATATCGAGAATCGTTCGCCGCACGAAGTGCGAGTCGGTATCGTCGAGGCTGCGGTGCGAACGCTGCGCGACGACGGTGCGACCGTCGTCGCGCGCATTCCCGCTCGCTCGCGCGCGAGCGTTGAGCGCACGGTGCTCCCGGTCGCGCGCGGCCGCGACGAGTTAGGCCGGCTCTACGTGTGGTTCGAAGGGCCGATCGGATTGTTGCGCCGGCGAATCGCGTTTCCGGGCCGGGAGCAGATTCGCGTCTACCCGGATCTCACCGCCGTCGAGCGCTACGGTTCGCTGCGCGTACGGAATCGATTGATCGAGGCGGGCTTGCGACGCATGCGCGTGCGCGGAGAAGGCACGGCGTTCGAGAGCTTGCGGGAGTACGCGAGCGGAGATGCCTTTCGCAGCGTCGATTGGAAGGCAACCGCGCGACGCGGCAAACTCATGGTCGCCCAGCGGGAAGTCGAGCGGAGCCAGAACGTGCTCATCTTGCTCGATTGCGGGCGGCTGATGACGCCGCGCATCGACGACCAGCGCAAGCTGGATTACGCGGTGGCCGCCGCGCTTTCGTTGGCGTCGATCGCCGCGCTTGCGAGCGATCGCGTTGGGGTGGTGGCGTTTGCGCGCGAGATCCTCGTTGCTCGCGCTCCCCGTTCGACCGTCGCTTCGACCCGAGAGCTTGTCGACGCACTCTGCGACGTCGAGCCCAGAGCCGAGGAGTCCGATTACGCGCACGCCTTCACGTACGTGCGGTCGCACCTCCACCGCCGAAGTCTGATCGTGTTGTTCACCGACGTCGTCGATGCGATCGCGCAGAGCGTTATCGCCTCGGAACTCGCCGCGCTGGCGAGGCGGCACGTAGTGGTGTGCGTGTTGATGAACGACGCGGCCGTGCAACGCGCGCTCGGCACGATGCCCGAGTCGGTTGACGAAGCCTACCGCGCTCAAGCCGCGCTCGACGTACAGCAAGAGCGCCGCGTCGCCGTGGCTCGGCTCGAACGCATCGGCGTCGGCGTCGTGGACGTACCGGCGACCGCATTAAGCGTGGCCGCCATCGACGCGTATCTTCGCATCAAGCAACGCGGGCTATTGTAGCTCGGCGGCGTTCGATCGTCCGGCAAACGTGAAGTACGCCGCCAGCAAAATTGCGGTCACGCATCCGAAGGCGATGCGCGCGTCCGCAGGCAAACGAAGCGGCGAGAAAAATCCTTCGATGGTACCGGCGACCACGAGCATCGATGCGACCCCGGCAAACAGGACGCCGGCTCGTGCGGCGTTAGCGCGGATCGCATCCCGCCGTCGCAAGCGGCCCGGCGCGATAATGCCAGCTGCGATCAAGAGGCCGGCCGCGCCGGCGATTTGAATGGCGGTGAGTTCGATCGCGCCGTGTGGCGCGACGGTCGCCCAAAAATCGTAGCCGAATCCGGCGTTTGCGAACATGGCGCCCAAACCACCCACCATCAAGCCGTTCGTCGCAATAATGTAGACGGTCAAGATGCCCAGGGTGACGCTTCCGGCGAAGGCGAGGACGGCGACTTTGACGTTATTGGTGATGATCTCGGAAGCGGCGAGCGGAGAATTGCCGGTATCGAAATTGAAGTTCGAGTTATGGAGGCTCTTGCGAATCTCCGGCGGGATCATGCCTTTTGGTAGAAGCGCGTAGGCATCCGACGGGTGCGAGCCGATGACGGCATAGGCGACGACCGCGCAGACGACGGTCAATGCAGCGCACAGAACGATTGGGACGATCGAGCGCCGGAACTCACGCGGGAACGTATGGGTGTAAAAGCGCGCGATGCGCGCGGAGCCGGCCTGCGTGTTTGCCCCGTAGATCACCGCATGCGCTCGCGCAACCAAACGGTTGAGATACGCCAGCAGCCGCGGGTCGTAGCCGCGTCCCTGGGCGTACGCCAAATCGCCCGTTAGCGACCGGTAGCGGCCGCCGAGCTCGGCGACCTCGCCGGGCGCTAGCCCGCGAATGCCGCGGCGACCCACGCGAGCGAGCATCTCTTCGAGATGCCGCCAATCGTTCTCGCGCCGCTCCACGAACCACTGCTGCGTCATACGAACGAGTTAGTCGCGCTTCGCCCGAGCTCATGCTGGAGTCGTGCTTCAGAACGTCGAAGGCAGCGCGTCGATGGATCGAATGCTCGACGTTCGTACGCCGGAGAGCGTCACGTTTTCCTACGAACTAGCTGGCTTAGGCAGCCGCGCCCTGGCGGTTTTGCTCGACTTATTGGTGCAGATGGCCCTGGTGTTGCTGCTTTTCTGGGGGCTGATCTTCGCCGCGGGACACATCCACGTCGCGCCGGCGCACCACACCACGCCGGAGGGCGAGCGTTTCGCTCGCAACATTGCGGTAGGATTCCTTATCTTTGTCGTCTTTGTCATCTTCTTCGGATACTTCATCGTGCTCGAGGCGATGTGGAACGGGCAGACGATCGGCAAGAAGGCGCTCGGCATTCGCGTCGTGCGCGACGGCGGCTACGCGCTCGACTGGGGAGCCTCGCTCGTACGAAACCTCATCCGGGTCGGCGAGATGCTGTTCGGCTCGTACGCGCTCTCGGCGATCTGCGCGCTGGTCTCGCCGCAGAATAAGCGCATCGGCGACATCGCCGCGGGGACGATCGTGGTGCGCGTGGGCAAGCAGGCCACGCTCCCGCACTTCGAACCGGCGAACCAGGCGGTATACGCCGCCACTGGCTACGTCAGCGGCGAAGAGCGGGCGTTGATCCACCGCTTCATCGAGCGCCGCGATACGCTGCAGAGCGATCGCAGGCGGGATTTGGCCGCGCGGTTAGCCGGCCGCGTTCGCGACCGCGTGCCGGCCGATTTGCAGCGACTCGACGACGAAGCGCTGCTCGAACGACTCTAGGCTCCTAGCTTTCCCGTTTGCGGAATTTGGTGATGAGATCGCGCGCGAAGCGCATCGCCTCGCCCTTGGTGCGTTCGTAACTCTTGAGCGCGTCGGCTTTACTCATGTGTTTGCCGTGCTCGAGGAAGAACGTGACGCCTTCGCCGACGACGATGGTGCCCGCATAAGCGATCGCGCCCTTAATCGCCACGCCCGCTACCGGAACGAAACCGGCGAGCTCGCGCGCGAGCGTGCGCCAGCCGAAGCCGCCGCCGATGACCGGCAACAATTGCCACATGCGTTGAACGTCCGGGTCGCGCCCGTACGCCGCTTCGATATGCAGCAAGAGCATCATCTGAATGCCGGTAATGGCGACCATGTCGCCCGCCGAAGCGAACGCGCCGAGCACGAGCCCTACGACCGGAATGTGATCGACCAGCGCGCTTGCCAACGCGACCTTGAGCGAGTTGTTCGCAGCATCGCGAGTGAGCTTCGCCGCAACGGTTTCGCGTAGGACCGGCAGCCTGCGCCCGACCGCGATCTCGACGCCCTTCGACGCATCGACCAGATGCACGAAGAAGCGTCCGCGCAGAGCCTCTTTGGAAATCTCGTGAACGACGTACTCGGCATGAATGCCCGGTGCCGGGTGCGCGCTCGGCCCGCTCGGTTCGGCCTTTTCGTCGATCGTGAGCGCGAAGATCGGTACGCGGAGGGTTGCGAGCCCGTCGAAAATCGCGCCGTTCAAATCGCCCGGCCGCCCGAGAAAAACTACCGCGCGCACGTCGCGCGGGTCGGTGACCAGCGGCGCGCTCGCAGCGATCGTTTCAAGGCAAGCGGCCGCATCGAGCGGCACGGAATCGTCGTCGTGCCCGCTCAATAGCAGTACGCGTAGTTGCGCCACCAGCGACGGATCGCCGCAGAGCAGATAGCGAAATGGTTTGCGGACGTTGGCGTGGACGGTTTTTACGTCAATGCCGTTGCGTACGAGTTTGAAAAGGTCGCGGGCGCCGAGTGCCGATGCCATGTGGGGGCCTTCCTAACGCTTATGAATCCGGATGCATCTCTTTCTGCGGATCGTCGGTGTAATCCAGATAGATGAGTCCGGTGAAAATTTCCAGCGGCCATGCATGCATGCCGTGAGCGTCCGCAACGTCGACGATCGAGGAGTGGGTGCTCTTGGCCTCGTTGAGGAGCGATTGCGGGGTGCTCTTGATGTCGGCGGCGAGAATGGTAGCGACCGTTACGTCGCCCGGGCTCACGCCGTCCCGAAGCATGGTCGTATAGTCTATACCGTTTAACCCGAAGCGTTGTTGCAGCGCGTACTGGAGTGTTGAATACCGCTGCGGCGAGGTTCCTAAACCTAGCAGGGTGATCCGCGTGGAGAGCTGTCGGGTGCGCGCCATATTAAAGAGCTGGTCCGCCTGCGAAGCGGCGGTGGCGGCGGCATTCACCCCGGCGAGCGCTTTCTGCATGATCGGAACCAAGCCGTTATAATCCGTCGGCGTGACGTCGCCGGTAAAATCGGTATTGTGCAGAGCCTCCTGGAACTGCTTGAGGAAGGCATCGACGTCGCCCGCGGCTTGATCGAGCATCGTGAGCGACGCGCGCGACGCATCGACCGCTCGCAGCATTTCGCCGTCGGCGGCATCGAGATCGTCGATCATGCCCGGATACGACGGGAATATCTCCAGCGAGTCGGTCGGGATCGGGTTCGCGTTGAGCGGCGCTTGCATCTCGGCCAGGATGTCGGCGTTCTCTTTGAGCAGCCCGCCTTGCTTGTTGCGTTCCAGCGACCCGACGCCGCCGATGGTCGTCCCGGCGTCGCTGAGAGCGCTATTGAGCGATCGGCCGATGGCGTTGAGGTTCTTCAAGACCGCTTCGGTGCGCGAACCGGGCCGAACGTTGAGTCCGCTCAGGTTCGGTGCCTCGTACTGTAGCGCGTTCAAACGCGTCTTGATCGCTGAGAGCTGATCGCGTCCTTGATCGCGCCGCGCTTGAATTTGTACGGCGGCCGACGACTGCGTGGCCTGCGCCTGTTGCATGGATGCGCGCAAGCCTTGCAGATTGGGGCGGGTCAGCGAGACGCGCTGCACTTCCATCTGGCGAAGCGCCGCGATGCGCAGGCTCGCCTGAGCACGCGCGGCGGCCGAACCGTTTTGCGAGGCCTGATCCAGCGTCTGTTCGCTCTTACTGGTAAGTCCCAGCGCCAAATCGTCTTGGCCGAGGTCTAAGAGCGCTTCGCTGTTGTTCGGGTCGGTTTTCAGGATTTGCGCGAGTTTGATCGACGAGTAGTCGTAACGCGCCCGCTCTTCATCGCTCGCGGCTTGAACGAGGCGCTGCTGTTCGGTGACGACCTTCGGATCGAGTTCCGGGTAGCCCATGAGATGGGCGATACGCGGGCCCGGATCGGGATGGTCCTGCAAATATTTGGTGACGATGTCGGCCTTCTGATCCTGAAGGACCTTGAGGTGCTGCATCATCGTGATCATGGCGTCCGGATCGTAGCCCGCCCGCGACATCAATTGCAGCCCGTAACGATCGGCCTGCAGTTCGTCCTCGCGCTGCATCTTGGCGATGCCGCCTGCCTCGATCAGATTTCCGAATTGATAGATCAGCGGCGACATAAACGACGCGATCCCCAACAGCAGGTTCAACGCTTGCGCCTTCGCTTGTAACGTGACCGTATGGCGGCGCTCGATGTGCCCGGTTTCATGCCCGATCACGCCCGCCAACTCGTCGTCGGATTGCACGAAGTCGAGCAACCCTTCATCGACGTACACGTATCCGCCCTCGGTGGAGAATGCGTTGACGTCGGTACTCTTGATAATCTTGATCGAGTAAGGCAAGTCTTTGCGCGCGACTTGTCTCCAGAGCCGGTCGGAGACTTTCTGAACGTAAGCGTTGAGCAGCGGATCGGTTTCGATGACGCTGCTGGTGACGATTTGCTCGTCCTGCTCGCGCCCCATCATGATCTCGGCCTGGGTCGAAAGTGCAAGCGCAGGCAAGGGCATACTGCTCGCGAGCAGCGCGAGCACGGTGAAAAGCGGAACGACACGGCGCATCATCATACGAACGTTATCCTTATTACTACATCTTCCGGCCGAAGTTACCAGGCCCCGTTCCCCCTACAACGCCCGGGTGGCTCCAGACGTTACGCGGGGAGTCTGTGTATTGGATGTGGATAATGAAAAGAACTTGCGAGTTGCATGTGGAGGCCGGAGGGGATGCCCGGCGCGCCCTTTGAAATCGGGACCCGATGACGTTGATTCGCGGACGTGGGATGGGGATCGAACTCGCTTTGGGCGAGCGCCCGCTCGATGAAGCTCTTCCCGAACTTGAGGCGCGCCTGCTCGAACGGCCGGGTTTTTACCGCGGCAGTGCCGCAACGGCGGCCTTCGGTGCAAGCTTGCCCGAGCCGTCGCACTTGGCCGAACTCCGGCGCATCCTTGAAGCCGGCGGGATTACCCTCCGCGGCGTGAGCGGCGCCCCGGCCCTCGAGCCGGTCGCAACCGCCCACGGCCTGGCGTTCGCCCTTGAGGCCGCCCCCGGCCAGGAGCTCGCGCGGCGCCGCGCCCTGCGCCCCAAACGGGAGGCGAAGCTCTCGGACGCGGCCCGGTCGCTCGTCGCCGATTTTGCCGGGGCCCGAGCCGACATCGCCCACCGCCGCAGCCGAGGCGAGGCGAGCGTGCCCCGCATCGACGTGCGCGCCCCGTCTGCGAAGGGTCGCGCCAAGGAGCCGCCCGCCCTACATCCGGTCGAGGCACCGCCCGGCACGCTCTTTCACACGGGCACGCTGCGCGGCGGGCAGGCGCTTCACCACGTCGGCAACATCGTCGTGGTGGGCGACGTCAACCCGGGTGCCGAGCTGGTCGCGACCGGCAGCATCTTGGTCTTCGGAAGGCTCGCGGGGGTCGCCCACGCGGGGGCCCAGGGCGACGCGCAAGCGCGCGTCTACGCCCTGCAGCTACGCGCGACGCAACTGCGGATCGCGTCGGTTATCGCCGCTGACGAAGGCCAACGCGAGGGCGCCGCGCAACCGGAGGCGGCATTCGTTCGCGATGGCCGCATCGCCGTCGCACCGTACGAAAAACTCGAGCAATTGACCGCGACCCTGGAGAGTTAGGTAGGCATGAGCGCACGCAAGATCGTCATCACGTCCGGAAAGGGCGGCGTCGGCAAAACGACGACCACGGCAAATCTCGGGGCCACGTTGGCGAAGCGCGGCCATCGCGTCATTTTGATCGATGCGGACATCGGCCTACGTAACCTCGATCTCGTGCTCGGCCTCGAGAAGCGCATCGTCTTCGATTTGGTCGAGGTCGTCGAGGGTCGTTGCCAATTGCGGCAAGCGCTCATCAAAGACAAGCGCTTCGAATCGCTCTCCATCTTGCCGGCCGCGCAAACGCGCGATAAAGATGCCGTTTCGGAACAGCAGTTTGCGGATATCGTCGATCAGGCCGCTCAAGTCGCGGACTTCGTCCTGATCGATTGCCCGGCCGGGATCGAAGCCGGCTTTCGCAACGCCGTCGCGGGCGCGCAAGAAGCGATCGTGGTCACCACGCCCGAGGTGAGCGCCATTCGGGATGCCGACCGCGTCGTCGGTAAGCTTACCGAACGCGCGATGCCGATGCGGCTGATCGTGAATCGGCTACGTCCGGAGATGGTGCGCACCGGCGATATGCTCTCGGTCGAGGACGTCTGCGAAATTCTCTCGATCGACTTGCTTGGTATCGTGCCCGACGACGAAGAAATCATCGACACGACCAATCGCGGCGAACCGATCGTGCTTGACGAAACCAATCGGCTGCGGACCATCTACGACAAGATCGCTCGCAGGCTCGAGGGCGAAACCGTCGCATTTACGAGTTTCGATCAACAGGGTTTTCTCGGACGCCTCTTCGGCGCACTAAAGGCGGGGTAAGGTATGCACGTGCTCAAGCAACCTCACGATGACGGCAGCGAGCCGAATCCGGACGCGCGGGCCGGCGACATTCCGGCAAAACTCGGCCGGGCGATCGTCATCACCTCGGGTAAGGGCGGCGTCGGAAAGACGACCACGACCGCGAATCTCGGTACCGCGCTCGCGGCGCGCGGCGCGCGGGTCGCGTTGGTCGATGCCGACGTCGGTTTGCGCAACCTCGATATCGTACTCGGGCTCGAAAGCCGGGTAAAGTACCACGTGCTCGACGTGCTCGACGAACAGGTCACGCTCGATGAAGCGCTCGTCCGCGATAAGCATAACGAGACGCTATTTCTGCTTGCGGCGGCCCAATCGCGCGAGAAGGACGAAGTCGATACGCAAAAAATGCGGGACATGATTCACGCGTTACGCGAACGCTTCGATTACGTGTTGATCGATTGTCCGGCGGGCATCGAGCTGGGCTTCAAAAACGCCGTGGCCGGAGCGCAGGAAGCGATCGTCGTCTGCACGCCCGAAGTCTCGGCTGTTCGCGACGTCGATCGTGTCGTCGGGCTGCTCGGCAATGCCTTTAGGCCGCAGCTCATCGTCAACAGGCTGCGCCCCGCCATGGTCAAGAAGGGCAAGATGCTCTCGGTTGAGGACGTGAATGCGATCTTGCGCTTACCGCTGCTCGGCGTCATCGCGGACGAACCGGAAATTATCATCACGACCAACAAAGGCGAACCGTTAGCGCGCAGCCGGGATGGTGCGACCGCTTCCGCCTACCACGCCATCGCCGCGCGCATCGCCGGCGAAGACGTCCCCGCGCCGGCGCCCGAAGAAGCCAAAGAGAGTTTCTTCGGTAAGCTCGGCTCGATCTTCGGAGGAAAGCGCTGATGATCGACTTCTTCAAAAAACTCTTCGGGCAATCCGACTCCAGCTCGACCGCGAAAGAGCGGCTGCGCCTAGTGCTCATGACCGACCATCTCGCGCTCGCGCCGGAGATCATCGAGCAGATGAAGCGCGATCTGGTCGACGTGATCTCACGCTACGTCGAAGTCGATCGCGATAAGGTCGAAGTAAACTTCGAACGCGAGGATCGGGCGCTCGCGATGCTCGCCAACATTCCGATCGTTGCCGTCAATCGCCCCAAGGGCGGCGACGGGCACACGGCGCCCGCACCGAAACCGGCCGAGGCTGCAGTTGCGGTCGCTCCGTCGACCGCCTCGCAAAGCATCGCGGACGAAGCGCCGGCTACCGCTGCTCCCGGTGCGCCGCCGAAACGGCACCGTCGTAAAAAATCGCAGAGCACCGCATCGCAGAAACCGGCGACGGCGCACTAGCGGTCTGCTCCAGCGAGGCAGGGAGTAGGCTCGTTGCGGGGACGCCAAAAAATTTCATCCGTGAAATTTTTTAGCTCGAGCATTTTTTCGACAAAACGAAGTTTTGAAATGGCCCTCCAGGCCAAGTCGAAAAAACTGCACGCCCCGCAACGAGCCTACTCCCTGCCTCACTGGAGCAGACCGCGAACGCGAACAACACATGCAACGAGGTTTATTTAGCGAAGCGCCCGCCGACGCCGTGCCGATCTTACCCGGCGACGGCGAAGCGTCGTACTATCGCGCGTTCTTGCCTGCGACGCAAGCGGACGAGCTGTTCGCGCATCTCGAACGTGAGGTGCCGTGGCGGCAGGAGCGCCTTCGTATGTACGGCGTCGAGCGCCTTATGCCGCGCTTGACGGCATGGTACGGCGATGCGCTTGCGCAGTACACGTATTCGGGGTTGAAGAACGATCCGCTGCCGTGGCTGCCGGTGCTTGCCGATCTGCGCGATCGGTTGGAACGAACGACCGGCGCGCGGTTTAATAGCGCGCTGCTGAACCTCTACCGGGACGGTAACGATTCGGTAGCATGGCACGCCGACGACGAGTCGGAGTTGGGAGCGCAGCCGACGATCGCTTCGGTGAGTTTGGGAGCCGAGCGCTTCTTCGAATTGGCGCGCGTCGCGGACGGGCGGCGGGTCAAGTGCCTGCTGGAACACGGGAGTCTGCTCGTGATGTCGGGAGATTCGCAGCGATGTTGGCGGCACCGCATCGCCAAGTCGCGAGGTATCGAGCATTCGCGCATCAACCTGACGTTTCGGGAAGTGGCCGCGCGGCCGAACGCAGAAGAGCGGGCCAAGACCGATGGCCGTTCTGACGCTCGGTAGCGGAGCCAAACGCTACTTTAGGAATTTCAACTGGTCGCTCGCAAGCGCGAGCGTGCTAGTTTCCGTTATCGGCATCGTGTGCATCCAGTCGGCCGACCTGCACAATCCCGACGCCGCGGGCGAGTTCCGCAAGCAGATACTCTATCTCGTCCTGGGCACGCCGTTGATGATCGGCTTTTCGCTGATCGACTACCGCAACTGGCAACGTTGGGCACCCGCGCTATACGGCCTCAACCTCGTCCTCTTACTCTTCATCCTGCGTGGCGGCCACAGCGCGCTCGGCGCCCAACGGTGGATATCGCTGGGTCCGCTCGGGACGTTCCAGCCTTCGGAGCCGGCCAAACTGGTGCTGGCGATCGCGATTGCGGCGGTGCTCTGTCGCGGCAGTTACGAGCGTTTGCAAGATATCTGGAAGCCGTTGGTTGTGGTCGCAATTCCGGCGTTGCTCATCGTCAAGCAACCGGATCTTGGAACGTCGCTCGTCATCCTGGCCATGCTCACCGCCCAACTCTTCTTCGGATTACCCAAGCTGGGTGATTTCGCGATCTACATGATGGGCGTCTTCGTCGTGGCCGCGACGGCGGTCGGCACCAACGCCGTTCTCAAACCGTTCCAAAAGGCGCGCCTCTTTGTTTTTCTCAATCCCAAAGCCGACCCGCAGGGAGCGGGCTACAATCTCAATCAATCGAAAATCGCCGTCGGCAACGGCGAGTGGTTGGGACGCGGCTTGCATCACGGGACGCAAACGCAACTCAATTTCGTGCCGGAGCACTCGCGAGATTTCATTTTCACCGTCCTGGCGGAGGAGTTCGGTTTCGCCGGCGCGGCGGCGCTGCTGGTTCTGTATGCCGTGATTTTATTCGGGGGCGTTCGCGCCATGTTCGCTGCGCGCGATCGATTCGGATTTCTGCTGGCGAGTGGCTTGGTTGCGATGATGACGTTTCATATCCTGGTCAATATCGGCATGACCGTCGGCATCATGCCGATTACCGGCATTCCGCTGCCCTTTATGTCGTACGGCGGCTCGGCTATTCTCACCAATTTTGCCGCGGTCGGCGTCTTGTTGAACATCTACTCGCAGAAAGATCGCGGCGTTCTCGGCAACGCCTAACTTTCGGCGGGGCCTCGAAGGCGAAAGACGGCTCCGAACGGATGGCGGGCGAGCTCTTCGCTCCCAAACGGTCGTAACGCTTCTTCGTGCACTGGCGTGTGGTAGATCAGATGTACGAGGTCGTCCTTGGCGCGCGAGTGCACGATCGCTCCGATGCATTGCGCGAGCGCGATCTCGTCGAACGGGTTATAGAGAAAGACGACCAGATCGCCCGGCGGATAATTCCAGAGCCGCGCGTCGGCGCGAACGACGCGGAGATCGCGACACAGCTGCGTGATACCGCGTGCCCGGGAGAGATTCTCTTTTGCGATCTGATGCAATCCGGGAGAGACTTCGATTCCGACCACTTGCTTGAACGGTAGCGTGCTGGCCAGGAGGAGCGCGCGCCCCATACCCGCGCCGACGTCGATGAAGGTGGAAGCGCGCACCACCTCGCCGGGTATGGCCGACGCGAGTGCGTGAAAGTCCGCGACCGGGATCGCCTCGTAGTGGGTCGCGTGTGCGTGCGCGTCGCCGACGAATTCCGGATCCAGATCGTCGAGAAAGAGGATCGCTTGCGTCGTTACGCCGTGCTCGCGATCGAACCGGCGGCCGGCCGAACGTTCACCGTTGCTCACCGACGCGGTATTCGTCACCGCGAGTGCGAACACCGCGGGGAATGAAACGGCCGTACCGTCCGGGCGATTGGTTTGCGATCCCGCTCGGCGATGGCCGGTACGCGGTGGGCATCGTCGCGCGAGGAACGCGCAAAGCCATCGCCGGCTACGTCTTCGGCGAATGCTTCGAGGGCGTGCCGACGCAGCATCAGGTAGCGGAGCTCGACGCGAGCCGAGCGCTCTGGAGCGGGTCGTTTAGCGATCGCGCCATGGTGGAAGATCGCTGGCCGGTTATCGGCGGGCATGGAGCGTTCGCTTCGAGCGACTGGCCGCTCGAACCGGCCTATCGGCGCGTCCTCTCGCCGCTGGTGCTGGAACGGTTGGTCGCGACCGGTGCGCTCCCGAGCCATCGCCGCGTTGTGCGCGATCTGTACGCGGCGGTCGATGCGCCCGCTCTCGAGCGGCTTCCGGACGATACGCAATTGCAATGGCGCAGCCCCCCGTCGTCGCAATCGCTCGAAGCGGTAGCGGCGTGGATTGCAACCCGCCCGCATGCGAGCGTTCGACTCTACGGTGATGCGCTGGCGAGCCTTGCGGAGTTCGCGCGTATGCCGCACGTGAGAACGCTGATCGTAGGCGAAGGCGATCTGCCGGCGACGCTCCCGGTGTTCTCCGACGTTCGACGATTGGAGCTGGAGCAGATGCTCCCGACGGCCCGGCTCGTGCGGGCGTTCCCGCGCGCGATCGCGTTGCGCGTTGCGGCGGGAGATTCCGCAATCGATATCGGTCCTTTGGAAACGCTGGACGAGCTACGCGTCCTGGATTGCAGCGGCGGCGTAGTCGAAGGATTGGAGTCGCTCGCGCGCATGCCTCAACTGGCGGCGTTACGGCTTTCGCGCACGCGTGGCTTGCCGAGCGTGGACGTCTTCGCGGAGACGCGCATTCACGCGTTGTCCTTGGAGCACGACGTTCGGCTTACGAGTTTGGTACCGCTCGCGCGCATGCGCGAGCTCGAACAATTGGAGCTGCGGGGCCTGTGGCAGTTTAACGTCACCGATATGCACTGGCTCGCGACGTGCCGCACGCTGCGGCGAACGACGATCGATATCGGCGGCCGGCGAAAAAATGTGGAAATATATCGGCGCGCCGTTTGGGCGGCGGCGTGGCCCTTCGCGTGGATCGCTAAGGAGAGTTGCGAGACGTACGGCTCAACTCGTTAGCCCGAATGAAGCGTAAGATTTCATCGATCGCCGCGGCGCTGGGATTTCGGAACGAGAGGCTGTGCACGTAGCGTCCGCGCGAGTTGCGGATTCCGGGTAAAGGGGACGCCAGCAAGGAGAGCGGCTCGAACGGAACCGTTGCGCGAAGTCCCTCGTTGGGGAGCGAGATTTTTACGTTGATACTCCATTCGCGGCGCAAAATCCGATCCGTGACGATGCGCATCCCACCCGTGCTCAAATCCAGCGCCAGCCCCTCGTAGACGACGCCGGGCTGTTCGGGCACGGTATAGCGAACGGGAAAACTCGCGACCGTACGTACGCAGGAGCGTTGCTCGAGCAGGCGTTTTCGAGGCGGCGGCGCCTCCGGGGCTCGCGCGCCTTTGAGCGCGCGCAGCTGCTCTTCGCCGATGAAACGCAGGAGTTCGTCGTGTTCGCTCTCGTCCGCAATCTCGAAGGCCACGCCGTAGTGATAGGCAGGGTCGTGCTTCGTGTGACGGATTCTCCTGATCGTGCCGGTTAGCACGAGGTCGGTCCGGCCGGGGCGCGCGAGGTTAAAACGCACCGGAAGGCGCGTCTGCACTAGGACGGCGGCATCGATCTGGCACCCGCCCCCGGAAATGTTGACCAGCGTGGCCGGCAGCGCTTCACGAACCCCCGTTACGCGCAGGTGAATGGGTACGTGCATAGGCTGGCGGTAATAAGCGCGTTTGTTCTGCGCGTCCGCGGCGGGCGACCCAGCCTGAAATCCGAAAAGTGACATCGTGGCGATCCGTGCCTGTTGGCTGCAAGCGACTCCGGTTCTAAAACGGGCGTACCGGCCTCCTCCTAACGATGCTGCGCCGGCCTTAGGCTTGTCGAGGGCCGGAGGGCCCGCGCTGAGTAAAGCCTTTGAAAACGCAGGCCCTCGGACGTAGCGGCAGGTGCGGGCAGCGATTGGCGTGAACTGCGACCGAGCCGGAACAAAGCCGGCTGAAAGTTTTATATTTCTAGAGGGGTTCAACGTAGCGGCGCAGCGTGCGTCGCCCGCTCGAGGACGATCCCGGGATTCCAAACCCGCTGGGTCGTCGTCGCGGATGGAGAGGTAAGGCCGCCGCACGTGGCCCCTAGATAATTTGAGGACAATTTGTCGAGCGAGATCCTAATCTCGAGCGACCCTTGGGAAAACCGGGTCGCCATACTTGAGGACGGCAACATCGCCGAACTCTACATCGAGCGCGAAGAGAAAGTCATCGGCTCGATCTACAAAGGCAAGGTACAGAACGTTCTGCCCGGGATGGGCGCGGCGTTCGTGGATATCGGCCTTGGCCGAAACGCCTTTCTCTACGTCGACGACATCAACAAGCAGCCGCTCAACATCGGCGATGTCGAAATCACCCACGGCCACAGCGGCTTCACCATCAACGAGAAGGTGAAAAAGGGCGACGACGTCCTGGTGCAGATCGTCAAGGAGCCGCGCGGCCTCAAGGGCGCGCGCATCTCCACGAACATCTCCCTTCCCGGACGTTACCTCATCCTGATGCCGACCGGTAAGTACTCGGGCGTTTCGCGTAAAATCGAATCCGCCGACGAGCGGAACCGGCTCAAAGCCGTGATGAAGCGGATTCGTCCCGAAGGCATGGCGACCGTCGTCCGAACCGCGGCCGCGAACGTTAGCGAAGCCGAGTTGATCGCCGATCTAGGCGTCCTGATCCGGATGTGGCACGGCATTCTCGAAACCTTCAAACGCGCGAGTTCTCCATCGCTCTTGCACCGCGATATGAATCTCGTCTTCAAAGCCGCCCGCGATTTCATCACGGCGGACGTCGACAAGGTCCTGATCGATAATGAAGCCGAGTATCGCAAGGTGCGCGAGTTTCTGCAGCTTCTGGGCCCGCAATACCTCGATCGCATCGAGTACTACAACTCGGGACGCAATCTGTTCGACGACTACAAGATCAGCGAAGAGCTGCAAAAGCTCATGAAGCCGAAGATCAATCTCCCTTCGGGCGGATCGATCGTGATCGAAACCACCGAAGCGTTGACGGTGATCGACGTGAATTCGGGTAAATTCACCGGCGGCCGTAATCTCGACGATACCATCGTCAAAACCAATCTCGAAGCCGCTACCGAAGTGGCGCGACAAGTACGCCTGCGCGATATCGGCGGCATCATCGTCGTCGACTTTATCGATATGTCGTCCGAAGCCGCGCGCAGTAAGGTGATCCGCGCGCTCGAAGACGGTTTGCGTCGCGACCGCACGCGCGCGACGATTCAATCGTTTTCGAATCTCGGCTTGCTCGAATTTACGCGTAAGCGCATCGGTAAGGACTTAGGCGCACAACTACGCGGCACGTGCCCGACTTGCACGGGTCTGGGTACCGTCATGTCCGCGCAGACGATGGCGATCGAAACGTTCCGTCGCATTCGCGACGAGGCGCGCTCGGCGAAGGGGGCCGTCGTCGCCTACGCCGCGCCGTCGGTTGCTTCGCAGATGGAGTTTTGGTACGACGACGAGTGCGTCGCGCTCGCCCACGATCTCGGCAGCGAGATCCACGTGCGCGTCGACCCGCTCTTGCATCCCGAAAAATCGCGCGTCGAAAGCATGCCGGTCTTCAAAGAAGACGGCGCGCATTTGGTACGCGTGGGCGACGAACACGAAGTCGAATTGCTGGCGGGACGCCTGCCGAACCCGACGTCTGCCGCGACCGTCGTCAACGGACATTTGGTCGAAGTGGAAAACGCCGCGAACAATGCGGGAAACACGGCACGCATTCGCATTCTCGACGTGGACGACTCCGAGGATTACGTCTTAGCCGAGATGATCACCGCCGGCGTTCCGGCAAGCGATGCGGCGAAGAAGAAGCGCCGCCGTGGCGGAAAACGCAAGGGCACCTTCACCGCCGCCGAGGAGACGCAGCAGCTTCGCGAACTCGCCGAAGAAGCGGCCTCCGCGCAGCAGGCCCGTCCGCCGATCGGCATTACCACGATTACTGAAGAAGAGGAAGCCGAAGACAAGGCTTTTGGCGCAGAAGTGCGTGGCGAGCGCCAGCCCGACGCCATCATCATCGGTGAGGAAGAGGGAGAGCTCGCTCGTACGGATGGTAAGCGCCGTCGCCGTCGCCGTCGTCGCGGCGGTCGCGGACGCAATGGCGCTGCCGATACGATCGCAACGAGCGCAGCGCCGCAAGCCGCCGCATCCGAACTCGACGAAGAGGATGAAGATGAAGCGCCCCAGCGGCCGGCTGTCGCCGAACCCGCCGGTGTGCCCGCAGAAGGCGACGGTGCCAATCGCAAGCGCCGGCGTCGCCGCCGTGGCCGCGGCCGCGGGCGTGGGCCCGGAGCCGAAGGCCAGCAGCCGTCGGATCGCCAGATGCCCGGCCTCGAGCCGCTCACCGGAGCGCTGCCTTCGAGCTCGTCAGTTCCCGATCGGCACATCTTCCGCGTCGGTAAGGACGGCAAGGCTCAACCCACCGGAACGACGGCTCCGCGCGAACCCTCGCGCGCCATCGCACCGGTACGGCGCTCAGCTCCTCCGGCGGTGGAGCCGCCACCCCCGAGCTTGCGTATGCCCGAAGAACAACCGCAGCTAACCAAGCCCGCGCGGCGCGGCCGCGGCGGAGCCGGCGGCCGTATCGCGGGCAAGCTCGAGAGCACGCCGATCGCGGCGCTGCCCCCGGCGCAGCCTGCGTCCTCGACCCGCCGTCCCCGCAAACCCGTGGCCGCGGCGCCGATAGCCGAGCCCAGGACGAAGACTCCGGCGAAGACTCCGGCCAAAGCCGCCAAACCAACGCCGGTAAAGGAACCCGCCAAGCGCGCTGCAACCCCGCGCGCCAAGAAAGCCGAGGCGGCCAAGCCCGCAGCGGCAGCGGAGCCGAAAAAACGCGTCGCCGCACCCCGCGCGAAAAAAGCGGAGCCGGCCGCAGCGAAGGCTCCGGCGGTCAAGAAGACCTCGACCCGTAAAAAGTCTTCTTCGGCGGCACCGGCTAGGAAAAAGAAGTCCTAGCCGGAGCCATGCCGATGGCCGGCTGGGCCCTCTTCGTCGACTACGACGGAACGATCACCAACCTCGACACCTCCGACGTTCTGGTCCGCGCAAGCGCGGGACCGGAGCGTTGGAACGATCTCGAAGCGGCCCTACACGACGGCAGCATGTCGCTGCGCGAAGTGCTCGCGGAGCAGTTCGCGCACGTTCGTCTCTCGCTGGATGACGCCGACGCGTTGTTGGCCGAACGGACCGTGCTCGATCCGACCTTTGCGCCGTTCGTGCGCGCATGCGAAGCGCGGAACTGTAACGTCACCGTGCTTTCATCGGGCCTTGCTCCGCTCATTCGCCGCGCGCTCGCGCGCGTCGAGCTGTCGCACGTTGCGGTCTACGCCAATGAAGTCGATGCCGATCCGCGGGGTTGGCGGCTGCGATTTCGCGATGACTCCGATAACGGCCACGATAAAGCCGCCGCGGTACGGGCGGCAAAAGAGCGTGGCTCTTCCACCACGTTCATCGGCGACGGGCACTCGGATTTCGAAGCGGCGCTCGTCGCCGACCGGCGCTTTGCCAAAAAGGGGCGCGCGCTGGAAGCGTACCTTCGAGAGCGCGGCGTATCGTTCACGCGCTTCGAACGATTCTCGCAGATCCAGGAGTCGCTCTTCGCGACTCCCGGATCCCCAGAGTCATTCCCCGTTGGCCGCGGAGAGCTTGGCTAACTGACCGTCCACGAATTGTATCGCGCGACGTAACTGCGCGTCTTTCGCCGGATCGCCGAAGCGCGCACCCTTGTTTTCGGGCAGCACGATGTCGGGCGTGATGCCCAGGTGATTGATGTTGCGATTATGCGGCGTGAGGTATCGCGCCGTGGTGATTTTTACCGCCGAACGGTCCGGCAGCGGAAAGATCGTTTGCACGACGCCTTTGCCGAAGGTCTTCGTACCGATGATCGTGCCGACGTCGCTATCCTGAATGGCGCCGGAGGTAATCTCCGATGCCGACGCGGTGTATTGATTGACGAGCACCGCCAACGGCATCGGCGGAATCGCCGTGGCATCGGCCTCGAGCGTGGTAATGCTCGAAGCGCGTGACTCGACCGAAACGATCGGCCCGCTTGGGATGAATTTCGAACTTACCGCGACGGCCGCGTCGAGGTAGCCGCCGCCGTTGTCGCGTAGATCCATGATGATCGCTCGCGCGCCATCCTGCTGCAACCGATCGAGCGCCGTCGTCAGTTCGGCTCCGGTATCCTTACCGAAGACCGTGACCGCGACGTACCCGATCTTGCCGGGAAGCATCTTCGGATAGACGCTGAGTTGGTGGATTTTCGCGCGCGTCAGCGTGATCGGCGCAAGCATCTTACCATCGCGCTCGATGGTGATCGAGACCGTCGTACCGGCCTTACCGCGCAAGTGCGCGCTCGCGGCATTCAGCGACATCCCCTTGGTTGAAACGCCGTCGATCGCGGTGATCAAATCGTCTTGCTGCACGCCCGCTTTGTCGGCCGGTGCGTCGGGAACGACGTTACTGACCGCGATGTACTTCGTCTTCGAATCGGTCTGAATCACGATGCCCGTGCCGCCGAAATCGGAGCCGTCGAGCCCCTGGTTCAGGGCGGCATACTCTTTGGGTGTGAGAAAGACGGTCCAGCGGTCGTGAACGGACTTCATCATGCCGTCGATCGCATCGTACGTTAGGGCATGCGCCCCGATCTTTGCGCCGCCGAGCTTCGCCGCCGCATCGATCTGGTTATCGATCGCATGGAGGTTGGCGTTCCCGGTCGGGCCCGCGAGCAGCGGCGGCAAGATGTTCTTGCTGCCGGCCTTCTTCAGTTGCGCCTGCAACGCGGTGTGGACGCCGTCCAAAACGTGTTGCGGGTCGACCTTTTTATAGAAGTCGGTGGTGAGGTGGTCGTAGCTGGTGGCGATTTCACTCGTATCGGTTGCGGTGAGGGTGCCGGATGCGGCCACGCTCGACATCGCCGAGAGCTGCACCATCATGGCACCCAAGATGCCGGCTAGAGCTAAAGAGAAGAGACGTTTCATGATGCCTGCTAACGAATCAGTATGCGCAATCGTGCCTTCGCGACGGCAAGTTGCTTGTCGCGGGGCGTATCGATCAGCGTTGGGTCGGGATTCTGAGGAACGACGATATCCGGCATGATCCCCTTGTGCTGGATATCGCGGCCGAGCGGCGTGACGTATCTCGCCGTCGTAATCTTGAGTGCGCCGTTGTTCGGCATATCGTAAATCGTCTGCACGACACCCTTCCCGAACGTCTTGGTGCCGATCAGGGTGGCGAGGTGATAATCTTGCAGGGCACCCGCGGTAATCTCCGACGCGCTGGCCGTGTAACCGTTGACGAGAATGACCAGCGGTGAGAGACCGCCGATCGCATCGCCGTCGGCCTCTTGCGTGATTTTGCTGCCGTCACGCTTGATGGTCGAGACGATCGTGCCCTGCGGGATGAAGTAGCTCGATATTCGCACCGCGGCCTCGAGCAGGCCGCCGCCGTTGTCGCGCAGATCGAGAATGTATCCCTTCGCGCCCTTGGCCTTGCCGTTCAACAGCGCGGTGCGGATCTCGTCGGCCGAAGTCTGCCCGAAATCGGAGAGGCGAATGTAGTCGATGTTGCCTTCCATCTTCGCGTGCACGGTCGGAACCCGAATGATTTCGCGGACGATCGCGTAGCTATGCTCCGGGCTCGGAGTCGCTTTGCTCTTGGGAACGACGAACGCGTGCGTGGTGAGATGAACGACGCTGCCCTGCTGGCCGCGAATCATCTGCTCGACCTTATCGAGCGAAAGCCCGCGAATGCTATGGCCATCGACGGTGTCGACGATCTCGCCGGGTTTCATGCCCGCTCGCGCGGCCGGCAGGCCTTCGATCGGCATCACGACGACCTGGAGATTCTTGAGTTGCTCGATATATACGCCGATGCCGCCGAAGTTGCCGCCCGAAAGCGATTCGGTCAAGCTCTGAATCTCCTTGGGCGAGAGGTAGACGGTGTACGGATCTTTCACCGAGCCCATGATGCCGCGTAACGCGGCTTCCTGGAGATCGGCGCGGCCCTGCGGCCCGAGCGCGCCGGCGTAATGCGCGTCGGCGTAGCGCAACACGTCGGCGAGTTGCGCGGAATCTTGCGAAAGGTTGCCGGAGGCGTCCTCGTGCGGGAGCGTCGGGTTTGCGACGTGCTTGCTCTTCAAATAGGCTTCGATCCATTTCGACTCACCGTCGACCGGCGTCTGCGCGGCGATCGGTTTGTAGAAACGGTTCTGGAGCTTCTGCGCGGCGAGTTCGATCAGCGACGTTCCGTCGGAGGCGGCCAAGGTGGGCGCATCGCGGTGCTCTTGAAAGTTCGTCATGCTGACGTGACTCTCGGAGAGCGCCACGGCGCTTGCGCGGTCGCGTAAATAGACCGCCCCGACGGCGGCAATAAGAACTACGATAAGCGCTCCCACGAGCGCGCGAAACGTTCCGGTCATCATCCTCTCGTATGTACCCGCATAGGGCTACCGGGGGTTGCTCTTCGCCACCGTACTCCAAAACTCTTAACGAGCGGTGGGAAGCTTTTGGATGGGGCGCCGGCTAGTGGAGGCGGGGGGCGGGGTCGACCGGCTTGCCGTTGATGCGAATCTCGAAATGAACGTGGGGGCCGGTTGCTAGCCCGGTCATGCCGACCGCGCCGATGGCCTGCCCGCGCTGCACGTGCTGGCCCACCGAAACGTAGATCGCCGACATGTGCCCGTAGCCGGTCGAAACGTGGCCACCGTGATCGATGAGCACGAAATTGCCGTAACCGCCGTACCACTGCGCGAGAATCACGGTGCCGGCCGCCGCGGCGACGATCGTGGTACCCGTCGGTGCCGCGATATCGAGGCCGGTGTGGAAATCGGGCGCACCTCCGAAGGGATTGGAGCGCCAACCGAAGGGTGAGGTGATGGTGCCGTTGACGGGCCACGAGAACGATCGCGGTGCCCCCTCGTTGGGCGGCGGTATCGCGCCGGCGATCCCGGCGGCGCGTCTTTGTGCCTCGCGTTGTGCCTCGAGTTCTCGCTGCCGCTCCCGGATGAGCGCCTCGAGTTGCGCTTCTTGCGCGGCGGAGAGTTCTTCAAGCTGCGCGACCTCGGTTGCCTTGCGGGTGCGCTGCTGGTCCGCCAGTGCGACTAAGTTGCGGCGCTCGTCGGCCAGCGCTCCGAGTTGCGTGCGAGCCTGCCGTTGCGCCTGTTCCTCGGATGCCAGTTCAACCTGGCTGCGCTCGAGATCTGCCTGAGCGGACGCTACTTTTGCTTCGGTCTTCGCTCGCTCCGCCACCGTACGTTCGTTGGCGGCGATTAGCAGCCGCAAGTCTTCCCAGCGCTCGACGAATTCGGTGAAGCTACGAGCCGACAGCAAAACGGCGGCATAGCTCATGTCGCCGTTTTCGTAGATGTCGACCAAACGCTTCTTGAGAAGGCCGTCTTGCAGGCGCAACGAGCGTTGCGCAGCGTCGAGCTGGGTCGTATTCCAAGCTAGGCGGCGTTCGGTCGATCGCTGCTGCTCGGCAAGTGAGCCGAGATGCTGATTGACGCTCGAAATCGCACCGTTGGTCTCGCTGAGCTGTGCCTGAAGTTGGCTTTCGGTCAATGCCGCGGCATGCAGCTCCGCCCGCTTGAGGTGGAGCTTCGCTTCGAGCTTGTGGGCGCGCCGGCTCTGAGCATCGATCCGCTGTTGCAGCGTCGTGCTGCTCGCCACGCCGGGGAGCAACAGCGCGAATACGAACAGCAACGAAAGCAGTGATTTGAACGGCACTAGCGGCGCTTATCCTTTACGAAAACCGATCCGGCCAGAGACTTGGCGTAGCGCTTGAGCTCCGCGGCCATCTCGCCGATCTGCGCGTAGTTAGTGATTTGCCCGCGATCGTTAGCCACGATCGCGATCGAGAGCGACATAATGGGAGATCGATTGAGGGTACCACGACGATCTCGCGTTTCGATGTACCCCGCTCGCAGGTCCTTGGCGGAGTAGAGGGTGCGAATGGCGGGGTCGAACTGGGTGATGATCTCCCGGGCCACCTCTTCCGCACGATCGGGGGCGGTCGCGAGAATAAAATCGTCGCCGCCGATGTGGCCGACGAAATCGTCGGGAGTTCCACGCCGATGCACCACGTCCAGCGTCACGCGCGCGACCAGTTGGATGGCCTCGTCCCCATGCGTGAATCCGTAAACGTCGTTGAAGGCTTTGAAATTATCCAAATCCAGGTACAACACGGTGAACGGCACTGCATCCGCGATGCGGCGGCGAAGCTCGCCTTCGATCGCGAGATTGCCCGGTAACCGCGTCAGCGGAGAGAGCGACGAATCGACTTCGACGCGTCGGATCTTCGCGCGAACGCGCGCCAGGAGTTCTTGGGGTCCGAACGGCTTGGTCATGTAATCATCCGCGCCGGCTTCGAATCCGCGCAGCTTATCTTCGGTTTCGCCCTTCGCGGTGAGGATGATGATCGGGACGTTCGCGATGGCGAGATTGTGATGTTTACGAATGCGCCGCGCAACCTCGTAGCCGTCCATCAGCGGCATCATGAGATCGAGCAATACGACGTCCGGCACGTCGTCTTCGATTTTCTCCAACGCGTCGCGTCCGTCGGTGGCGCTGGTAACGAGAAACCCCGCCAGCTCCAAGTTCGTCGCGATAATTTTGCGCAGGTTGCGGTCGTCGTCGACGACCAGCACTTTATGCGCGCCGAGATCGTTCGCGACGTTCATTCGCGCACCGGCAGCGTGATGGTGACAAGGGTTCCGCTACCGAGCGTGCTTTCGACCGAGATCGATCCTCCGTGAGCGCGAACCAAAGCGCGCACGATGAAGAGGCCGAGGCCGGCGCCGCTGGTGGAAGCGGTCATCTTCGGTTCGGCTCGATAAAACCGTTCGAAAATATAGGGCAGGTGCTCGGCGTCGATGCCGATGCCGCGATCCCGCACCGAGATGGCCGTCGAGGCGCCGATCGTGGAGCCGCTCACCTCGATCGGCGCGCCCTCGCGCGAAAACATCATCGCGTTGCGCAACACGTGCACGAGAATTTCGCGCAGCAGGGCGGGATCGCCGCAGACGTCGATGCCGAGCGTCCGGCGTTCGACCGGGTGTTCGGCCGCCTCCAGGGGCAGCTCCGCAAGGGCATCTTCGAGCAGGCGATCGAGCGCGATGCGCTCGCGTCGCCGCAGCAATTGATCGGCGTTCACCCGGGCCGCGCGGAGCAGCCCATCGAGCGCTCGCGCCAAGCGATCGGCCTGCTGATCGATCGTCCGCAAGTAATCGTCGCGGTCCAGCGTCTCGTCGAATGGATTCTCGCGCAGCGTCGTTGCGAAGGCCTTAATCGTCGCTAGCGGCGTTTTGAGTTCGTGGGAAAGCGTCGCGAGCAACTCGTTCTTGAGTTGCTCGATTTGTTCGAAGCGTCGTTGCGGGCCGAACGAAATGAGGTGGCCTCCGCTCGTTGCGGTCGCAAGCGCTCGTATTTCCAATGCGGGTTGCGAAACCGGCGTCAGCGTTACGTGCGCCGGCGTGCCGTCCATGCCGATCAGCGCCTGCGTGTTATTGAAGAGCGCGGAGAACGACGCACCTATCGCCGCTTCGGATCCGATCGTCGTGATCGCCGATGCCGCGTCGCTCCACGCGAGAACGAGCCCGTCGTGCGATACCAGAGCCAGCCCATCCGTGGAAAGGCGTACCAATGCATCGAACGGGATGTCGATGCGTTGCGACGATGCTACGTGCGTAGGTGTCTTCCGACCGAAATCCACGAAGCTACCACGCCGATGGCGCCGCCCACGAGAACGAGTTGGGCAACCAGTACCGGAAGGTCGACGCTTCCGGCGTTGAGTTGCACCCAGGGGAGCGCCAGCAGCAGCTTGGGCCAGAGTTCGTATTTCGATACGGCCAGCACCACCACCGCGATCAGCGCGCCAAAAACCCCCGCGAGCAAACCTTCGCAGATGAACGGGAGGCGAATGTACATATTTGTCGCGCCGACGAGTTGCATGATCGATATTTCGCGGCGCCGGGCAAAAACCGTCAGCCGGATCGTGTTCGAAATAATGATTCCAGCGACCAGAAGAAAGACCCCGATCACGACGATGCCGATGCGGCGTAGGACGCTTCCGAGTTGGAGCAGCCGCTCGACCACCGTTTGCGGATAGACGACGTCCTGGACGCCGTGCATCTTACGAATCGCCGCGGCGACGGCGACGGTCTCTTGCGGGTCGCGCACGCGCACGCGTAGCTTATCCGGGAGCGGGTTCTGCGTCAGCAGCGAGGTATCGATGACGCCGTTGGTGCGGGCGCGCAGTTCGGCCAAGCCCCGCTTTTTCGATATGAATTGCACCGAACGAACGCGCGGGTCGCTCGCGATCGCATTGCGCAACGCGCGCGTTTGCTGCGGCGTAATGTCGTACGAGAGGTACGCCGAGACTTCGATTTGGTTGAGTACTTGGTCGCCCAAACCCGTGAGGGTGCCGCGAATGAAGAGAAACGCCCCTAGGAGCACGATCGTCATCGCGACGGTGCCGATGGCGGTAACCTGCATGCCGGCGTTGCGCGTAAAATTGCGCAACACCTCACCCAGAAAGAACTTGACCTTGCCCCAATCCAAGATAGTAATAGCCTCGTTCTTCGTCGGTGACGATCTTGCCGTCTTCGAGGCGCACGACGCGGCGGCGCATGCGATCGACGACGGCTTGGTTGTGGGTGGCGACGACGACGGTCGTCCCTTTGAGGTTGATGCGTAGAAGCAGTTCCATGATCTCGGTCGTATTCGATGGATCGAGATTGCCGGTCGGTTCGTCGCAGAGTAAAATTTTCGGATTGTTGACGAGCGCGCGGGCGATCGCCGCGCGTTGTTGTTCGCCGCCCGAGAGTTCGCCTGGATACATGCGGCTTTTGTGAGAAAGGCCGACGAGATCGAGCGCGCGCGGAACCTGACGCATGATGTCGCGGCTATGCGCGCCGGTGACTTGCATCGCGAACGCGACGTTCTCCCACACGGTTTTGTCGGAGAGTAATTTGAAGTCTTGGAAGACGACGCCCAGATGCCGGCGTAGCGCCGGAACGCGCGAGCGCTTGAGCTTGTCCACGCGGATGCCGTCAACGGTGATATCACCGGAGGTCGGCGTCGATTCGTGGTAGAGCAAGCGCAGCAGGCTGGATTTTCCCGTTCCGGAGTGGCCGACGAGAAAGACAAAGTCGCCCTTGGCAATCTCCAGGCTCACATGGTCTAGGGCGCGCACTCCGTTGGGATAGGTCAGAGAGACGCCGCGCAAAGAGATCATCGCTGCGGGAGGGTTTTACCTTTGGCCGCGAGCTATACCTTCGGGCTATGAATTTCGATTTAACCGACGAGCAGAAAGCCATCCAGTCCCTCGCCCGCGAGTTTGCGCAAGACGAGGTAAAGCCCAAGGCCGAGGAGATGGATCGCGAAGAGCGCTTCCCGTACGACTTGGTCAAAAAGATGGCCGAGCTCGGTTTTATGGGATTGCCGTTCCCTGAAGAGTATGGCGGAGCCGGGGCCGACACCGTGAGCTATGCCCTGGCCGTCATGGAGATCGCCCGCGCCGACGCTTCGACCGGCATCACCATGGCCGCTCACGTCTCGCTGGGCGCGACGCCCTTCTACCTGTTCGGCACCAAAGAACAAAAAGAACGCTACCTGGTGCCGCTCGCGCAGGGCAAAATGCTGTGGGGATTCGGCCTCACCGAGCCGAGCGCCGGCAGCGACGCCGGTAACTGCCAAACCAAAGCAAGCCTAGCGGACGGTCGCTGGACGATCAACGGCACCAAAGCCTTCATCACCAATTCCGGAACCGATATCAGCGGCGGCACGACGATCACCGCGGTCACCGGAAAACGCGCCGACGGCAAGCCCGAAATCTCCAACCTCGTCGTGCCCCAAGATGCGCCCGGCTTCGCGCGCAGCAAAAAGTATCGCAAGATGGGCTGGCGCGCCTCGGATACGCGCGAGCTTTCGTTCGTCGACGCCACCATCCCCGAAGAGAACCTGCTGGGCCCGCGCGGCGAAGGCTACAAGCAGTTCCTCAAGATTCTCGACGGCGGCCGCATCTCCGTTGCCGCGCTCTCGATCGGCCTTGCGATGGGTGCCTACGACGAAGCATTGCAGTACGCTAAAGATCGCCATGCGTTCGGCAAACCGATCAGCAAATTCCAAGCGATCCAGTTCAAGCTGGTGGACATGCTCTGCGAGATCGAGCACGCCAAGATGATGATTCTCAAAGCCGCGTGGGAGAAGGACAACGGTCGCGACTTCGTCCAGACCGCCAGCCTCGCCAAGCTCTACTCGGCCGAAGTCTCGCGCCGCGTCGTCAACGAGGCCGTCCAGATTCACGGCGGCTACGGCTTCATGGACGAATACCCGGTCTCGCGCATGTATCGCGACCAGAAAATCAACGAAATCGGCGAAGGCACGAACGAAGTGCAGCGCGTCGTCATCGCCCGCTTGATGGGCCTATAGCGCAAACGTTCTTTCTGTGGAGGTTGCTTTCATGAAACTCGCACGTCGTCTTTCGGCCCTGCTCGGCATCGCGCTCTTCGCGATGCCGGCGCTCGCGCTCGCCGCGCTACCCGTCGGCAGCAAAGCCCCCGATTTCACGCTTCAAGCATCGAAGGGCGGAAAAGTCTTCCCGTTCTCGCTCGCCGATGCGCTGAAGAAGGGGCCGGTCGTTCTGTATTTCTATCCCGCAGCGTTCACGCCGGGATGCACGATCGAAGCGCACGATTTCGCCGACGCAATCGGCCGGTACAAAGCGCTCGGCGCAACCGTGATCGGCGTCTCGCACGACCCGATCGCGAAATTGCGGAAGTTCTCGGTGAGCGTATGCCGCAGCAAGTTCGCCGTCGCCGCCGACAGCACGCAATCGGTCGAAAAAGCCTATGACGCCGTGCTGAAGCTCGCACCGGCCTATGCCGATCGCACGTCGTACGTCATCGCACCCAACGGCACGATTCTCTACACGTACACCAACCTCAATCCCGACCAGCACGTCGCAAACACGCTCGCAGCATTGCGCGCTTGGAAAGCAAAGCACCAGTAGCGACGCGGCCGGTGCGCGGTGCTGAGGGCGCCTACACCGTTGGGACGGGGCCTGTGAGGGAGGAGCGGAGCCAGGATGGCGGGAGCGACGACGAACGGAGCAATTTTTTCGCAGGATGCGAAAAAATGGGCGTCCCCGTCCCAATGGTGTAGGCACCCTCAGCGCCGTGCACCCGCCCGTGACGATCTATTCGCCGGAGGCTTTGGTGCGGGCGTCGATGGCGGTGATGTTGCGCGGGGCGACGTCGATGGTGGCGATCTCGGGCAGATCCTCGGCTGCGAAGGCTGCATCTTCTTTGAGTTTGCGGCCTTGCGGTAGGAGGCGGCCTTCGTAGGTGGCGACGCCTTCGTTGAAAGCGCCGACCGAGCGTTCGAGATGTTTGCCGATGTTGACCAGCCGCTCCGCAAAGCGCGTGGTGCGGTCGTAGAGTTCGCGCCCGATGGCGGCGATGCGTTTGGCGTTCTCTTCTTGTTTGACGGCTTGCCAGCCCATGGCGAACGAGCGCAACAGGCTGATCAGCGAGAGCGGGCCGGCGATGAGCACGCCTTTATCGAGCGCATATTCGATCAGCGTGGGGTTTTCGTTGAGGGCGGCGCTGAGGAAGGCCTCACCGGGGACGAAGAGGATGACGAAATCGGCCGAGCCTTCGGCGGTGTGGTAGTTGCGTTTGGAGAGGGCGTCGACATGGTCGGAGAGCGCGCGGGCTTGCTGGCGCGTGAGTTCGCGGCGTGCAGCTTCGTCGGAGGCTTCGAATGCGGCTTGCAGTGCGTCGATCGGGGTTTTGGCATCGACGAAGACGCGCCGGTTGCCGGGGAGATTGATCGTCATATCGGGTCGCGACGTGCCGGTTTCTAAGACGACGTTCTGCTGCTCTTCGAAATCGCAGTACGAGAGCATTCCGGCCTTTTCGACGACGTTGCGGAGTTGAATCTCGCCCCATTTTCCGCGCGTTGCCGGATTGCGTAATGCGGTGACCAACGTTGAGGTGTGGCTCGAGAGTTGGGCTGTGGTGAGCTCGAGTTTTTCGGCGCGCGAGAGCAGCGAGGCGATCTGTTCTTTGAGGCCGCCGGTATCGGCGTTGCGTTTGCTTTCGATCTCGCGTACGAATGCGTCGAATTCGGTGAGCTTTTGCGCGATCGGCGCGACGAGTTCGCCGACGCGTTCGCTGGCGCGCGAGGCTGTGGTTTCGCGCAGCTCGGTTTTGGTGCGTTCGAGCAGGGCTTCGATGGCGTGCTGTTGCTTTTCGGAGGTCTCGGCCAGCGTGGCTTGCAGACCTGCGGCGAGCGCTTGGGACGCGCTTGCGGCGCGTTCGGCATCGCTGCGGAGTTGTTCTTCGCGCTGCACGCGTTGTTGTGTTTCGTCTGCTCGAGCTAATGCGGCGGTGAGACGTTCTTGCGCACGTACGAGCGCGCTCTGCGAAATCGTGCGAAGCACGAGCGCGCCTATTGCGAAGCCGATACACAGGGCAACGATGGCGATCGCGATGGAATTCTCGATCACGGCGTCGGCTTTCCGACGTATTTGGTGAGGAATGCGAGCGTTCGCTTCCACGCGTCGTGCGCGGCAACGGCCACGTATGAAGCGCGCTGATCGTCGAAGAAGGCGTGGCCGGCGGTGGGGTAGATGCGGATGTCGTTCGGTACGTGCAATGCGGCTTGAAAGGCGCGGACGCCGGCGGCCGGGATGCTGGTGTCGCGTTCGCCGTAGCTGCCGCAGATCGGTACGTCGACAAAATCCGGTTCGATGCCGTCGACGGCGCCGTAGAACGGTGCTGCGGTCGTAAAGAATGTGCCGTTGCCGATCGCTTGTTGCAATACGATGTGGCCGCCCATGCAGAATCCCGTCACGCCGGTCTTGGCCTTGGGCGAGCGTTCTTTGGCCCATTCGGCCGCTGCGCGAATATCGCCGTCGTATTGTTGGCGATCGAGTTGTTTGTAGTAGGGGCGAAAAACGGCGATATCGGAGACGCCGTCACCGCTGGGCGCTTTGAACCGCGAATAAAGGTCGGGCGCAATCGCAACGAAGCCGGCTTTCGCATAGCGCCGGACGACGTCGCGAATTGAGGTGTCCACGCCCCAAATGTGCATGATGACGACGAGCGCCGGCGTAGCGGCATGCGCGTTGACCGGCCATGCGGCATAGGCGTCGATCGTCGTATCAGGGCGCTTGAGTGAGATGGATCGCGCGACGATGCTCGGATCGTCCGGTGCCACCAACGGCGGATGAGGGCGGCCCAGCGTCTCGGCCCTGGCGGCTCCGGTCGCGGCTGCCGCCCCGGCCGCGACCGAGATGCCCACAAATGCGCCGCGCGAGAACTCCGGCGAAGTGGACTGCGTGGGATCGACCGGATCTTTCATACTGCCTATCTTCTTTTGCGTCGCTACGCCCACCCGCGCTGAAGGTTGTATCGGGACAAATTGGGGAACCATCACGCCAACCGATCGCCGAAAATGAGGAGAGGCCACTATGCCCGGGAAGCTTCTGCGCGCTGCGCTAGCGGTCACGATGCTCGTCTTCGGGGCAAGCGCGTGTTCGAGTTCTCCGTCGGCGACGAATGCCGCTGCCGCGGCCCCGCCGGCCACAAGCGCGCTGTACAACCCTTCGGCCCTGCCGTCGGGGCCGCTCGGACAATCGATTCGGTTGGGTCACGACGTTATCGATAATCCGGCAAAGTATCTCAAAGCCGACGTGACCGCGAACATGACGTGCTCGTCGTGCCATATCGCCGCCGGGACCGTGCCGCGCGGCGCGTCGCTCGCCGGCGTGTACGCCCGCTTTCCGGCATATAACAAACGTTCGAAGCGCGTGATCGCATTGCAGGACCGCTTGGCTGAGTGCTTCCTCTACAGTATGAACGGCCGGGCCCCCGCCTACACGAGCAAAGAGATGATTGCGATGGTGGCCTACCTTGCGTACATCTCGCGCGATGTTCCCGTCGGCACGCCCAAGGCGAAGGCCGATAGTTTCGCCGTGACGGTGCCGAGCACCGCACCGGACGTTGCTGCTGGCGGTAAACTGTACGCCCAGAAATGCGTGACGTGCCATCAAGCCAACGGCGCAGGCGTTAGCGGAGCGTTCCCCCCGCTTTGGGGAGCGACGTCGTTCAATAATGGCGCGGGTATGGCGAAGCTGGCAAATATGACCGGTTTCGTCAAGTACAACATGCCGCAGAACGCCCCGGGGACGCTTTCGGTCAAGGAAGCCTACGACATCGCGGCGTTCGTACTCTCGCACCCCCGCCCGAAGTTCAACGGCTCGGCGCCCATGTCGTCACCGGCATTGCCGGCCAAGTTCTTCTAGCGCTCCAGCGTCGCAAGGAAGGCGTTCGCGACCGGCGGTAGCGCTCGGCCGTGGGCGGTGACGACGCGGAAGTCGCGATCGAGGGCGAGGTCGTCGATGGTTAGGGCGCGCACGCTGCCCAGGGCGAGCGCGCGTTCGACCGCGAGTTCGGAGAGGATCGCAACGCCCCAGCCCGCTTCAACGGCGCAGACGATCGCTTCACCGTTGGGGAGTTCGATTGCGATCGGCGGCGTAACGCCACGGCGCAGCAGCGCTTCGTAACCGTGATCTCGCGTTCCCGAGCCCGCTTCTCGGCTTACGAACGCGTACGCGGCGAGCGCTTGCGCGGTGATGTTCGTTGCATCGCTGAGCGGATGGCCGCTCGCGGGAACGATTAATACCAAACGGTCGCCGCCGAAGCGACGCACGTCGACGCCGCTCTCGTCGACGGCGCCTTCAACTAGTCCGATCCCGGTTTCGCCCGCGAGCACGCGCGCGACGACCGCGCTGGTGTTGACGATTTCGACGTTCGGTGCAATGCCTGGATGTTTCGCGCAAAACGCGTGCAAGGTGCCGGGCAGCACGTACGACCCGATCGTCAGCGTTGCGACGACGTGCAACTCACCGCGCTCGCCCCGCGCATACTCGTGCACTTCGCGAACGAAAGCGTCGATCTGCTCCCCGATGCGCTCCGCTCGGGCCGCCACGAAGAGCCCTGCTTGGGTGAGCTGGGGCCGGCCGCGTTGCGGCTCCATTAGCCGAATGCCGAGGGATCGCTGGAGTGCGGCAAGCTGCTGGCTAACGGCCGGCTGGGTGATGCGGAGCGCGCGCGCGGCCTTCGTAAAGCTGCGCTGCTTGGCAACTTGGCGGAGCGATTCGAGCTGGCTCAGCGTTATATCCATAAGTAATACTATAGCAAATCAATGGAAATAATACTTTGACTTATGACCGACACGGATTTACGATAGGCGTGTTGTGAACCATGCGTGCGCTCTGCATGCCTCGCACGACCTCAAGGAGCCTGATTCGTGAAAATTCTTCCCGGCCTCATCCTGTGCGTGGCGATTGCGCTCGTCGCGACCCTGCTCGGCTGGTGGTTTCCGCTCATCGGGGGACCCGTTTTCGGAATTCTGATCGGCGTCGCGATCACGGCGGTGCGCGCGCCTGCCGCGCCGCTCGTGCCGGGCATCGCCTTTTCGAGCAAGAGCCTCCTGCAATGGTCGATCGTGCTGCTCGGAGCGCATCTCTCGCTCGCGCAGATCGAGCGCGGCGGCGCGGCGTCGCTTCCGGTTATGCTTGGAACGCTGGTGGTGACCCTGACGCTCGCGTATCTGATCGGTCGCCTGCTGGGACTCGATAGAGACTTGCGCCGTCTGCTCGGTGTCGGCACGGCGATCTGCGGCGGTTCCGCGATCGCGGCGATGGCGAGCGTGATCGAAGTCGAGCAATCGGACGTCGCGTACGCGATGGGAACGATTTTTTTCTTCAACGTGGTGGCGGTGCTGACGTTTCCGGCGCTCGGACACCTGATGCATCTCTCGCAATCGGCGTTCGGCTTATGGGCCGGGACCGCTATCAACGACACTTCGTCGGTCGTCGCCGCAGCATTCTCATACGGTCACGTCGCCGGCAACACGTCGGTGATCGTCAAGTTGACGCGTACGTTGCTGATCGTGCCGATCGTCGCGTTTTACGGATGGAAGCGCATGACGAGCGCGCGGAAAGGCGATACGCCCATCGCTTGGAGCGCGATTTTTCCGTGGTTCGTCGTGTGGTTCATCGTCGCTGCGGCGCTGAACTCGTTCGGTGCGATTCCGGCCGCGTTCGCGCAGCCGATCCAACAGCTCGCGCTCTTTACGATCGTCGCCGCGCTCGCCGGCGTCGGGCTGTTGTCCGACGTGCAAAAGATGCGCGCCGCCGGTTTGCGCCCGCTCGCACTCGGCGCGATTCTATGGGTGGCCATCGCGTGCTCGAGCCTGATCATCGCGCACTTCGGACACATCGGTTAGTCGCACTTCACGAGCGAAACGACGTCATGACATGGTGACGAAACTGCTGGGTGAGTTCGGGTTGGTAGCGTGAGGGCTCCCACATAAGCCCGATGCTACGCCGGCAGATCGGCTCGCCGATGCGAATGTTCGGCGGCGCACCTTCCAGCGGGGCAAGCGCGGCGGGGATGATCGCGACGCCCAAACCCACGGCCACCAAGCCGCGCAGCGTCGCAATCTCCTCGCCTTCGAACGCGATCTTCGGTACGAACCCCGCCTGCGCGCAGAACGCGTCGGTGAGTGTGCGCAAACCGTAGCCTTCGCGCAGACACACGAACGTATCGTCGCGCAATTCGGCCAGATTCACGACGCGGCGTTTGGCGAAGCGATGCTCGCGCGGCACCACCAGGAACAATTCTTCCGATGCGAGCTGCACCGCCTCGATGCGTTCGCTTGCGGGCGGAACGGGCGAGACCAGCGCGAGATCGACATCGCCCGCTTCCAGTTCCGCGAGGATGATGTGCGAAGCATTCTGCAAGAGTTGAAAGCGCGCGCGGGGGTGTTGCGCCCGAAAGCTCGCGATGAGATCCGGGACGATGCGCGTTCCGAGGGCGTGAGCGAAGCCGAACGCGATCACCCCGGCGTCGCGGTCGGCTAGGTCGGCCACCTCGCGGCGCCCGGCCTCCAGGGCCGCGAGCGCGCGCTCCGCATACCCCAAGAACGCCCGTCCGTACCGATTGAGCCGGACGGAGCGGCCGCGGTGGTCGAACAGGGCCACCCCGAGGTCGCGCTCCAGGCGGCCGATCGCTCGGCTCAGCGCCGGTTGGGTGATCGCCAGCTCCTCGGCTGCCTGGGTGAAATGCTCGGTTCTGGCAACCACCCGGAAGTAGGCCAGCTGCTGAAGTTCCATGCCCGAGTATTCATTCCATCAACGACATAAATCTTTCTTCGAGCCGTCATTGGAGGGTACGATTTGTAGGAGTAAGATGGTGGGGCTGAGCTAGAGCGAAATGCCTGGTTCGGATTTTTCGCGTTTGCTCGTGCGAGCAGGTCAGACGGAGTACAAGAGTGCCGGACACGATGGTTCACGTTACCCTCCCCGAGATGGGGGAGTCGGTCACGCAAGGCGCGATCGTGGAATGGCGCAAAAAAGTCGGCGACTTCGTGACCGAGGGCGATACGCTGGTCGATATTACGACCGACAAAGTGGACGTTGAAGTACCGGCGACGGCGAGCGGTGTGATTACGAAACTGATGGCGGCCGAGGGCGATAGCGTCGATGTCGGCGCACCCCTGGTCGAAATCGACACCAGCAAAGTTGCGAGCTCGAACGGCGCCACGCACGCGAACGGCGCAACCGAGAGCATGCCCGAACGAGTTGAGAGCGCGCCCAAGCAGCCTGCGAGCGAGCCGAAGCTGATCGACATCACGCTGCCGGAGATGGGCGAATCGGTGGCCGAGGGTTCGATCATCGAGTTCCGCAAGAAAATCGGCGAATACGTCAACGAAGGCGATACGATCGTCGAAGTTACTACCGATAAAGTCGACGTGGAAGTGCCGGCCCCGAGTTCGGGCGTCGTCACGCAACTCTACGCGCAGCCGGGCGAGACCGTCGCCGTCGGCGCAAAGCTGGCCCAGATCGACACGAATGCGGCGCCGAGCGGCGTCCCCGCAAAACCGAGCGCAGCCCCCGCTCCGGCACAGCCCGCGGCCGCCGCGCCCGCACCGCCGGCGGCGCGCGCCGCCAACGCCGTTGCATCACCGCAGGCGCAGCGCGTTGCGCGCAAGCTCGACGTGGACCTCGCGCTCGTACGCGGCACGGGGCCGAGCGGTATGATTCTGCGCGCAGACGTGCAAGCGCAACGCGAGAGCTCGAAACGCAAAGCGCCGAGCGCTTCTCCCGCGCAGCACATGGTGCCGCTGACCGCAGGTGCTAACGTCACTACGCTCAAGGGCCCCGCTGCCGCGCTGATCGGTTATATGGAGCAGTCGCTCGCAATTCCAACGGCCACGAGTTTCCGCACGCTCGCGGTCGACGCGATGGACGCGCGACGCAAGCAGCTCAACGCGGCGCTCAAGACGGCCGGCCGCAGCGAAAAAATCTCGTTCACGCACCTGGTTGCCTACGCGCTGGTGCGCGCGGCGCACGAGATGCCGTTCATCACCTATAGTTTCCGTCGCGACGAAAAAGGCGTTCCGCAACGCGTCGAGCCAGGCATTCACCTGGGCCTTGCCGTCGATAGCGAGCGTAAGGACGGGACGCGATTCTTGGTCGTCCCGGTCATCAAGCATGCCGATGCGCTCGATTTCGCGGGCTTCTACGCCGCCTATCAAGCGTTGGTTGCGAAGGCTCGCGATAACAAACTCGGCGCCGACGATCTGCAAGGTGCGTCGTTTACATTGACCAATCCGGGCGGCATCGGCACCGTCGCATCGGTACCGCGCCTGATGGCGGGGCAAGGCGCGATCCTTGCGACCGGCGCGATCGGCTATCCGGCGGGATTCGCGGGTGCGAACGAAGCGGCGCTGCAGCAGTTGGGCGTAGCGAAGGTCATGCAAATGACCAGCACGTACGATCATCGCGTCATTCAGGGCGCGCAGTCCGGCGAATACTTGCGCCGCGTCGACCAGTTCTTACAAGGCAACGACGGCTTCTACGACGCGATCTTCGCATCGCTCGCGCTCGATGCGCCGGCAGCGGTTCCGGCCGCGCGAGCAGCCCAGGCCCCCGTCGTACGCGAAGCACCGGCCGCGCAGAATGTCTCCGATGAAATGTTGCGCGCGGTTGCGGCGGGCATGGCGCTCGTATCGGCGTATCGCACGCACGGGCATCTCGCTGCGCACCTGGATCCGCTGGGCTCGCAGCCGGTCGGCGACCCCAAGCTCGACCCGGCAACCTATAGCCTTAGCCCCGCGCTCCAGAGCGCGATCCCGGCATCGGTGCTTAACGTGAAGCTCCCGGGCGCGACGCTGGCGGATATTCTGCCGCGCCTGCGCGAGACGTACAGCTCGACGATTGCGTACGAGTTCGAGCACATCTCGAATACCGAGCAGCGCCGTTGGCTGCGCGAAAATATCGAATCCGGCGCATATCGCCTCGCGCTCAGCCGCGAACGTCAAGTTGAATTCCTCGCGCGGCTCACGCGGGTGGAAACGCTCGAACGCTACCTGCGTAAGACGTTCCTCGGGCAAAAAACCTTCTCCGGCGAAGGCCTCGACATGATGGTGCCGATGCTCGAAGAGGCGTTGGATATGCTCTCCGACGACGGCGTACCCAACGCGGTGATCGGCATGGCGCACCGCGGGCGCCTCAACGTCATCGCGCACGTCGTCAACGTTCCCTACGAAGAGATCGTCGGCGAGTTTGAAGCCGCGCACCAGCGCGGAGAAGTCGGCGGCGACGACGTCACCGGCGACGTGAAGTATCATCACGGCGCGACCGGCGTGTACACGAGTTCGAGCGGCAAGCAGATCATGGTGACGCTCGCGCACAACCCGAGCCATCTCGAAGCGGTCGACCCGGTGGTCGAAGGCCGCGCGCGCGCCTTGCAGACGGACCACGCGCACAATCGCCCGGCGTACGACGTCAAACAAGCCGCCCCGATCCTCATTCACGGCGATTCGGCCTTTACCGGCCAAGGGATTATCTCAGAAGTTTTCAACTTGCAGTCGCTCCACGGGTATGCGACAGGCGGTACGCTGCACATCATCGCCAACAATCAGATCGGCTTCACGACCGATTCGCGCGATTCGCGCTCGACCCGTTATGCGTCGGATCTCGCTAAAGGCTTCGACGTGCCGATCGTGCACGTCAACGCTGACGATATCGATGCGTGCATCTCGGCGGTTCATTTGGTGCTCGAGTTTCGCAAGCGGTTCGGGCGCGACGTGCTGATCGATCTGATCGGCTACCGCCGCCCCGGCCACAACGAGCAGGACGAACCGGCCTACACGCAGCCTCTGATGTACGAGAAGATCAAGGCGCATCCGACGGCGCGCGAGCTCTTTGCGAGCAAGTTAATCGCGCAAGGCATTATCGACGCGGAAGCGGCCAAGAAGATGGTCGACGATTCAACCGCGCAACTTCAGGAGGCTTACAAGGCCGTGAAGAGCGAGCGCGGCCCGGGGCTGATCGAGAAGATCGCGCAATCGGCGCCGCTCCCGACCGCCACGCTCGTGCCGATCGAAAAGCAGAAGCTCTTAGCGTGGAGCGAAGCGATGGTCGGCGTACCGAACGGTTTTACCATCAACAAAAAACTCGTAACGCAGTTCGATCGGCGCCGGGCGTTAATCGCGGAAAAGGGGCTCGTCGACTGGGGCATGGCCGAAGGTTTGGCCTTCGCGTCGCTGCTTGCGTCGGGCGTGCCGATTCGCATCACGGGCCAGGATACCGAGCGCGGAACGTTCAGCCATCGCCACGCGGTGTTGCACGATCCCGCGACCAATCGGCAATTTGTGCCCCTGCAGCACCTCTCCGATGCCGCCGCGTCGTTCGAGATTCACAACAGCCCGCTCTCGGAGTATGCGTGCGTGGGCTTTGAATACGGCTATGCCGCCGCGGTTCCCAAAGCGCTCGTATTGTGGGAGGCGCAGTTCGGCGACTTCGTCAACGGCGCGCAGATCATCCTCGACCAATTCCTCGCTGCCGGGCAAGCGAAGTGGGGGCAGACGTCGCGTTTAACGCTGCTGCTGCCGCACGGTTACGAAGGGCAAGGGCCGGAGCACTCCAGCGCCCGCCTCGAACGCTTCCTCCAACTCGCCGCGGAAGGCAACCTGCGGGTCGCGTATCCGTCGAACGCGGGGAACTATTTCCATCTCTTGCGCATGCAGGCGGGTTCGCCGAATCCCGTACCGCTGGTGGTGATGACGCCCAAATCGTTGCTGCGCCAAGAGATCGCATCCGGCAATATCGACGACATGGCAACCGGTACGTTCAAGCCGGTCATCGACGATCCCAACGTCACGGATCGATCGAAGGTCGAACGCATCATCCTGTGCACCGGTAAAATCTATTACGATTTGGTCGGCGCACCGGCGTACGCAAACATGACGAAGACCGCAATCGTGCGCATCGAAATGCTCTCGCCGATTCCGGCTACGGAGATCAACGCGCTGTTCGAGACGTATCCCAATCTCAAGCGCGTCGTGTGGGTGCAAGAGGAGCCGAAGAACATGGGCGCCCGGGGCTACGTGCGGCGTCGCCTCCTCGAGCGTTTCGATAAGCCGCTCGATATCGATTACGTCGGGCGCGGCTACCGCGCAAGCCCGTCGGAAGGCTACCCGGGCGCGCACGCGGTCGAACAAGAACGCATCATCGCTGCGGCGTTGACCGAGTAGCGTGGCGAGCAAACGCGAGATCGGCGAGGCGTTGCTGCGGCGCGTCGATGGCGATCGCGTTGCCGGCAATCTCGCCGGCGCCTACGCCGATATCGCGCCGGATTTCGTGCGCTACCTCACGGAGTTCGCTTTCGGTGAGATCTACGCGCGCGAGGGCGACCTGAAGCAGCGCGAACTGGTGGCGATCGCGTCGCTCGCGACCATGGGCGGGTGCGACGCGCAACTGGAGACGCACGTGCACGGGGCCTTCAACGTAGGGTTGAGCCAAGACGAGATCGTCGAAGCGGTGATGACGTTGATCCCCTACATCGGCTTTCCGAAGGCGCTGGTCGCCATGGCCACCGTGAAGCGCGTGGTCGAGAAGCGCTCGCGCACGAACCCCTAAGCTCGCTCTACCCGATCCGCCGAAGGAGAAGCATGCGGCCCGAAGGTACTGGAGGGCATGTATCGATCGGTCGCCGCCGCCCTTGCCCTCTGCCTGCTGTTCGCGCCCCTTCGCTCGGCTGCGCTGGAGAGCGTCGCGCACCCGCAGACGGTGCTGCAGTACCCGCCCGCACCGAAGGACGCTACCGTCGACACCTATTTCGGCGTCAAGGTCCCCGACCCGTATCGGCCGCTCGAGAACATCGATGCCCCTTCGACGCTGGCCTGGGAGCACGCCGAAGAGCAACTGACCCGCGGGTACCTGGATGCGATTCCGGCGCGTGCGGCGATCGCGAAGCATCTGACGCACATCGTCGATTATGAAAAAATCGGTGCGCCCTGGCACGTGAAGAATCAGTACTTCTATTCGTACAATTCCGGCCTGCAGAACCAAAACGTCCTGTATACGATGACCGGGCCGAACGGGAAGCCGCGCGTGCTGATCGACCCGAACGCGCTCTCGAAAGACGGCACGGTCGCGCTGGGCGCCACCTCCGTGAGCACCGATGCACGATACATCGCGTACGCGACGCAGAGCGCCGGATCGGATTGGGAAACGTGGCACGTACGGAACATTGCGACCGGCAAGGATCTCCCCGACGTTCTGCATTGGAGCAAGTTCTCGGGCGCATCGTGGATGCCCGGCAACCGTTCGTTTCTGTACGCGCGCTACGCCACGCCGAAGCCGGGCGAAGAACGCACGAGCGCGCTATACAACCAGCGCATCTATCTGCATCGCCTGGGAACCCCCCAATCCAGCGATCGGCTCTTTTACGCGCGCCCGGATCACAAGGATTGGTTCATCGGCACGACGGTTACGCTGGACGGCCGATACGCGCTGCTGAGTACCAACACCGGCACCTCGCCGAACAATCGCGTCTATTACATCGATTTGCGAAGGGCGAAGCGCGTCGTCCGGCCGATCTTTGCAAAAGCCGATGCAAGCTACAATTATCTCGATAACGCCGGTACGCGATTTTACTTTCAAACCGATGCGAACGCACCGCGGGGCCGCGTCGTATCGATCGATCTTCGTTCGCCGAACGTCTTACACACCGTCATTCCGGAGCGTGCGGCGGCGCTAGCTTCGGTGGCGACCGCCGGCCATCGTTTTTTTGCAAGCTATCTGGTAGACGCGCACTCCGCGGTGCGCGTCTATAATTACGCCGGGCATTTCGTTCGCGAAGTTCCCTTGCCGGGCATCGGCTCGGCCTCCGGATTCGACGGCTGGCCGGACGACCGGCGCGTGTACTACTCCTATGCGAGTTGGACGACGCCGGGCGCCATCTATAGTTACGATATCGCGAGCGGTAAGAGTACCCTCTATCGTCGCCCGCATATCGCCTTCGATGCGGACGAGTATCAAACCGACGAAGTGTTCTATCGCAGCAAGGATGGAACGCGCATTCCCATGATGATCGCGCACAGAAAGGGCATTGCGCTGGATGGCTCGCACCCGACGATTTTGTACGGATACGGCGGCTTCGATATCGCGATGACCCCCTATTTCTCGACGTTCATCGCCACATGGTTGCAGATGGGCGGCATCTACGCGGTGGCCAACATCCGCGGCGGATCGGAGTACGGCGAAGCCTGGCATCGCGCCGGAATGCTGGCGAACAAACAAAATGTCTTCAACGATTTCATCGCCGCCGCGGAGTATCTCAAAGCCAAAGGCTATACGTCCACCGCAAAACTTGCGATCAAAGGCGAATCGAATGGCGGCCTGCTGATCGGAGCCGTCGAGACGCAGCGCCCCGATCTCGCCGGTGCCGCGCTCCCCGGCGTCGGCGTGCTCGATATGCTGCGCTACGACAAATTTACCGTCGGCAACGCGTGGATTCCGGAATACGGATGCGCGACGTGTAGCAAGGAGCAATTCGAGACGCTGTTACGCTACTCGCCGTTGCAAAACGTTCGCCCGGGCACGCACTACCCGCCGACGATGATTATGACGGCCGATCACGACGACCGCGTCTTCCCGGCGCACAGCTTCAAGTTTGCGGCGACGATGCAGGCCGATCAGGCCGGAGACGCCCCGATCCTCTTGCGAATCGAATCGAAGGCCGGGCACGGCGGCGGAACGCCGATCGCCAAAAGCATCGAAGAATATGCCGACATCTACGCGTTCTTAGTCAAGAATCTCCACGTTGAGATTCCGGTCGGATTCTAGGCGAACTGCTCGAGGAGCTCGCCGATCGTCGGCTTGACGACGAACAGCTTGCGCGTGGGATCGGCAAGGAAGCCCTGTTTCTGCATGCTATCGAACAGCGCCAGGAGATTGTCGTAAAAGCCGTTCACGTTAAGCAAACCGATCGGCTTGTCGTGGATGCCGAGTTGCCGCCACGTAAGGATCTCGCAGAACTCGTCCATCGTGCCGACGCCGCCCGGTAACGCGATGAAGCCGTCGCTAAGATCGGCCATGAGCGCCTTGCGCTCGTGCATGCTGCGAACCACGTGCAATTGCGTGATGCCGGTGTGCGCGATCTCCGCGCGTTCGAGCGCTTCGGGGATGACGCCGATAACTTCGCCGCCGTCGGCAAGCGCGGCGTCCGCGAGCGTGCCCATGAGCCCGACGCGGCCGCCCCCGTAGACGATGCCGTATCCGGCGCGCACGATCGCTTGCGCGACCTCGCGGACGACCGGGTCGAAGGCGCGATCGTGGCCGGAGCGCGCGCCGCAGAAGAGGCAAAGCCGGGGCATACCGCGCTGCGCTTTAGGCAAGCGGAATATCCGCGCCTGCTGGAGCAAACAGCGGGGATGCCTAGCGACGATCGGCGGCTCATGTACTCCAGCGAATCCGGCTTTCTCGCTGAGCCGAAGCCCGGCCGGCAAAAGGCCCCCGGCCAAGCTGCCAAGCCGAGCCTGCCCCAAGACGGCGTGATCCGGATCGCACGCGAGCGGCGGCGCGCGAGCACGGTGAGTCTCGTGCACGGCTTGAGCGAACGCGAGATCGCGGAAGTGGCAAAGGCGCTCAAGCGGCATTGCGGCACAGGGGGTACCACGAAGAACGGTACGATCGAGATACAAGGCGATCACCGCGAAAAAATTGCCGCGTGGTTCGCGGCCCAAGGCCGCAAGGCGAAACTCGCGGGTGGCTGACGCGCTCCCCGGCCCAAGCATGTGGGCGACCGCGCGCGCATTGTTACCCACGCCGTATCGCGCGCTGCCCGCCTTTCTCGAAGCCACCGCCGCGCGATACGGCCCGGTTTCAACGTTCGTGCTTCCGTGGCGAAGATTCGTGTTCGTCAACGATCCGGAGGCGATCAAAGCGGTCTTCGTAACGCAGCAGCACGCGTTCGTGAAATCGGAGGGCGTGCGAACGCTGCGCATTCTGCTCGGTGAAGGCTTACTGACCAGCGAAGACCCGCTGCATCGCAAGATGCGTCGCATCGTGCAGCCGGCTTTTCACCACGCGCGTATCGGTGCGTATGGTGTGACGATGCTCGAGCACGCGCGCGAGTTCGTCGCCGGCCTTCACGACGGCCAAACGTTCGATATGCACGCGGCCATGAGCGAGCTCACCCTCAAGATCGCCGGCAGCACGCTGTTCGGCGCGGATACCGCGGATCGGGCGCAAGCGGTGCGCGATGCGTTGCACGAAACGATGGACGTATTCCCCGGGGCGATCGGCCCGATCGGTAAGCTGCGCCGCCGATTGCCGCTTGCATCGACGCGGCGCTTCGAGCGCGCCCGCGCGACGCTTGACGCGATCGTCTACGGCCTGATTGCGGAACGCCGCCGATTGGCGAGCGAGCGCGGCGACGCGCTCTCGCTGCTGCTTGCAGCCGGGGAGGCCGAAGGCGCGGACCGCCCGAGCGACGAGCAGATTCGCGATGAGGTGATGACGCTATTCCTTGCCGGCCACGAAACCACGGCGAACGCGTTGACGTGGACGTGGTATCTGTTGGCATCGCATCCCGAAGTCGTCGAGCGCTTGCGCGCCGAGAGTGCGGGCGTTGATTTTAGCGCGGATCCGTTCGCGTTACTCGCAGCCTTGGAATACAGCACGCGCGTGGTCAAGGAGGCGATGCGTCTCTATCCGCCCGCCTGGATTATCGGGCGCCAAGCGATCGCGGACGTCGAGTTGCTGGGGCGCTACCCCATCCCGGGCGGAGCGACGGTACTCATTTCACCGCTGGTGTTGCAGCGCACGCCCTCGCTCTATCCACGCGCGTTGGAATTCGACCCCGATCGATGGAACGATGGCGAGGGCACGCCATTCGCGTACGTCCCGTTCGGCGGCGGCGCGCGCCGTTGCATCGGAGAAGCCTTCGCCTGGATGGAAACGACGCTCTTGCTCGCGTATATCGCGCGCAGCTTCACCTTCGCGCGGACGCCGGGCCCGGACATCCAGATCGACCCGCTGGTTACGCTTCGCCCCAAGGGCCCCATGCTCGTGCAGGCGACGAAGCAAGAGCCTAGTCCCCGGGCGTGAGTCATCCGTTCGTTGCGAGGGAGCGTATCCTACGCATGAAAGCACTTTGTATTGCGGCACTCGCCGCGACCGCACTTTTTCCGTTCTCTCGCGCGCAAGCGGCCGAATTGACGCGCGACCAGATTATTTTACCGAGCGCCATTTCGGTCGATACCACCACGCACACCGCGGTCCTTCCGCTCCACCATGGAAGCGTGAATGGCCGTAGCGTATGGTATATCATCACCGATGCTTCCAACGCCACCGTGGCGAAGCGCTACGGTGCTGTCTATGCGCCGTCGCTTGCGTCGATCGGTGTTGCTGCGACCCAGCAAGCGACGCTGCATCGCGATGGATTTGCATTTGCCGGGGCGCCGAATTTTGCGCCTACGCGAACCTACGTTGCAAGCGCAACAGGATTTCCACCGAAATCGGCCTCGCCCGGTGCAATCGCCGACGCCGCATACTCTCCGTTCGTACGAGTTGCAGGCGTTCCGGGCATAATCAACGCACCGATCGTAGCGACCGGCGATGTGGCGTTCGATGTGACCGCGCACACGAACACGCAGGATCGGATCATCGCGATCGACCGCCTGCACCATACGGTAACGGTGATCTTGGCGCGCGGCTTCTTCAACGGCAAACCGATCTATTACATCAGCCCCGATGCGTCGGACCCCGGAGCGGCAAGCGTCGAGCGAGCAACGTACGTTCCGCGATTGGCGAAGGCTGATGCCTCGGCGACGATTCCGATCGGCGTCGTCGTCGATGGCCCGCGTACCGGCGCAGGCGTGCAAGGCTTGGCGTATCTCGCATTGCAAACTCCGCTCGGCATCGACGCGACGCAAGCGAACGCCGCCACGATCGGCTCGCCGTTCAACGTGCTCTCGCTGATTCCGGATCGTGCCAAACCCTATGCGCCCAACGGCTACTCGCCGCTCTGGCGCGCGTTCGTCGACCCGGCAAGCACCACGCGTATCACCAGCTTCTCCGGCCTTGCCGCTCATGCCAAGCCGGCGGGTTTCGTCGTCAATTGCCCCGTGATCGCCTTCGGCGACGACTCCGGCTACTAGGAGCGTAGAGGAGTCCCGCAATACTACGCGCGAGTCTGCGGTTGTGGCATCGCTACTACGCAGGCTCGGCACCCTCGATCTCGCGCTGATTACGATTGGTGCCGTGATCGGCTCGGGGATCTTCCGGACGCCGTCGGTTGTGGCGCAGCGGGCGCACGTTCCCGCCCTGATTCTCGCCTGCTGGGCGCTGGGCGGCGTTGTCGCGGTGATCGGCGCCTTCGTTTTTGCCGAACTTGCCGCACGGCGCCCGCTCAGCGGCGGGCTCTACGCCTATCTGCGCGACGCCTATAACCCCGGCGTCGCGTTTGTTTTTGGTTGGACGCTCCTCTTCATCGGCGACACCGGCGGCACGGCCGCTTCCGCCGTCCTATTCGCCGGATACTTCGAGCCGTTAACCGGCTTGCACGTCGCGCCGACGATCGTCGCGGTCGTAACGCTCGCGCTCGTTACGGCGATCAACGTTCTCGGCGTGCGGCAGGGAGGGACGTGGCAGAACGTGTTGGTCGTGCTGAAGATCGGCGCGATCGGTGGATTGATCGCGGCTGGGATCTTCGCGCATCCTAGCGCCGCGTCGGCCGCGCCGATCGCGTTTCATAGCGGCGGCACGCTGCTGGGTGCGCTCGGGGTAGCGATGCTGCCGGTGCTGTTTTCCTACAACGGGTTTCAAGGTGCGAGTTTCATTACCGGTGAGACGCGCGACCCCGAGCGCACCATTCCTCGCGGACTGATTATCGGCGTCGGAACGATCGTCGTCATATACTTGCTCGCGAATATCGGATATCTGCGCGCGCTCGGTGCCGCTGGCCTGGCCCACACGCACACGCCGGCGAGCGACGTGATGCAGGCCGCGATCGGGCCGGTCGGCGCGCGCGTTATCGCGGTCGCGATCACGCTTTCGACGCTCGGATTCATGAGCACGCGCTTGCTCGTCGCTCCGCGCATCTACCATCAAATGGCGCAAGACGGGTTGTTTTTCAAAGCCGTCGGATGGATTAATCCGCGGACGCACGTTCCAACCGTCGCGATCATGCTGGAAGGATTGGTTGCGGCGATCATCGCCGCTAGCGGCACCTTCGAACAAATCGTGAACTGGGTCGTCGCTCCCGAATGGGCCTTCGTGGTAATGGCCGCAGGCGCGGTGTTCGTCTTCCGGCGCCGCGACGCGGGCAAACCGCCGCCGACCGCGCGCGTCCCCGGGCATCCATGGACGACCGGCTTGTTCATTCTCACCCTGCTCGCAATTTTCGCGGCGGAATTGCTGACCTATCCGCGGGATACGCTCTACGGCGCATTGGTGATGGGAGCGGGCGTTGTGTTCTTCGTAATCTGGCGACGCGCTCGCGCCGTAAGGTAGCTTCCGCCATCGGCTTGCCGGCCGTGTGACGACAGGGTAGTGAGGTGCCGCCCCGCTTGGGGGGACGCCGAAAGAAGAATCGGCTGAGTGCCCGAGGAGATGAGTCGTTGTCGCCCAAGGCAAGTTGCAGAGAGAGAAGTGGGGCAAGCACGATGCACGAGAATGTCTTCACGGGTCAGGCGCTGTCATTCAATGAGCCGCTCTAACATGCTGCGGGGCTACTGCATACTCGTTCTCTCAATCACGGCGTTGCTTTGCGGGTGCGCTCGTTTGCAGGCGCAAAGTAGTGCGGCCCCAGAGGCCAGGATCACCGTTAAGAGCGTTTCGGGCATGCATAAAGGAAAATGCGGCCCTAAACGTGCTCTGCAGGTTGGCGCGATTCTTCAACAGATGGAAGATGACGGGTTTTCGATGCTTAGGCCGTGCCATTGCGAAGAGAGCGTGCTTCAAGACATCCAGACAAACGAGCACCGTTTGGATATGCTGAGTGTACGGGCGACGGGCGAACGCGGCGTGTATTCGGACAACGTCGACAACATCGTCCTCGCGCATTCGATTCATTTGCCGCGAATTCCGTGGATATGGCGGCCAGACAACGATAGACCGCTGCTGGAACTAGTCGCCGTGAGGCGCCCGGGCGCTAATCTCACGATCCTGTGGTTGGGCATTGGCAAAACATCTAGCCGTGGCCAATACTTTAATGCGGTGGGCGTATCGGGCGACCCGTTTGGGCTTGATCGTGGAGAATGCTGACCGCGCATAGATTGGAACGACGCACGGCCCGTTGTCACGGTGGAGGGGATGCCGCCGGGCTCAGAACAACTGGCCATGCCGGAAGGCGCCGCCGGCGAGGGCGACCGGTCTGTACATGGTCAAAACATTGGCACAGCACGTCGCGTTCGAATCGGATGCCGCGGGCGGAACGCGATTGACCGTCTTGATTCCGATTGCACGCCGCGCCGGTTAGAGACAGGATTCTCCGGACCGCGCGGTCATAATGGTCGGGATGAAGCGCTTTCTTACCGGCGTTCTTGCCGTTATCGTGGTCGCTGCTCCGCTGGCCATTCGCGCCGCCGCAACAGCTCCGATCAAAGAGCAATTGATCTCCAAGCTGTCGTGGCGCAGCATCGGTCCGGCGATCGGAGGGCGCGTCGTCGCGGTCGCAGGCGTTCCCAACGAGCCCGACCTGTTCTACATGGGCGGCGTCGAAGGCGGCGTTTGGAAGAGCACCGATTACGGCCTGACGTGGGATAATATTACCGACGGCAAGATTCCGGGAATCGCCGATCCAATCGGCGCGCTCGCGGTGGCGCCTTCAAATGCGAAGGTCATCTACG
>Ga0207416_1000320_pt1 | contig 85515 bp, 99 predicted proteins | sample PaiPotPPM11metaG_FD_184107 | JGI IMG/M metagenome (GOLD analysis project Ga0207416, IMG submission 184107) | Iron sulfur acid spring bacterial and archeal communities from Banff, Canada, to study Microbial Dark Matter (Phase II) - Paint Pots PPM... ... | reverse complement strand
CCACCACGGCTCGGTTTTCGAGTTCAAGGGCAGCAGCCACCGGTTACGGACCCGGGACGGGAATCCAGCCAAGGCGGCCAAAACCTAGCCGCCAGGGGCGGTTCAAATTTCGCGAGCGTAAGGGTTCAATTTCTCGCGAGCGTTCCCATCTCGTTCATCAACAAGCACCGACGAGGCGGCTCAGGCGCTGGCCTGGTATTCGCCGTGCCGGTGCAGTAGGTGACGCCGTGCCTTAGCGCCGTCTCTCACGCGATATGATTGGGGAGCCGCACCGCGGGGGATGGGCCGGCCGTGCGAACGGCGCGGTCTACACGCCGTCTGCCAGCTACTTCGTAGTTACCGAGGATTCGCGGCCCTCCGTTTTGCTAAATCGTCGGGCGTTCGACAAAACGACGGATCGACGCGGGCTAGCCGGACGGTCAAAGCGAGATTCTCCTCCAGGAGATTCCGCACTTGCATCTGCAACTCCGCGACGCGATCGGCAGAGGATGCTCTTCCGGAGGCCGCCTTTCGGTTGCCGAACGGGGCCTCGTGGCGAAGTTGACGTATCCGTTCGTGCACCGCTTCCAGGCGATGGACGGTGGCACGGCTCAAGCCCGCCTCGCGCGCAACTGACGTCACCGTTATGCGTACCGCAACATCCCGGTGCTTCGCGTAGTGACCGTTCCCAGACCGTAAGCGCTCGATCGCGCCGAGAGCCCGTCGTTCGCTGCTGAGGCGATCGCGTCTCACGACGTGCGCCGCTCCGCGGCGCCGATCTCGAGCAAGATGCGCTCAACGCTTTCGACGAGCCTCAACAAATCGCGTCTCGTCGGCTCGGGCAAGAGCGCGAACGTCTTGAGGGACGCTTGCGAACGAAGCGACTGCACGTGCATATTCCAAAACTCGAAGTGCTTCGGCCCAACGACGAGGTTCGCGCACGAAAGGCAGGTCCCCGAGACCGATATTGCTGGCATCACCTCCACACCCGGCAATCTCAGCAACGTAAATGCAATAGCCGTACCGGTGACGCAGCAACAGGAGAGGGTCGGACTGCTGGACCTTCCGAAGCCGCTCAATGTATTCCAGTACCGTGCCGCGATTATCGACGCAGTCGGCGGCCTCGGCACGACAAGCGAATTTCAGGCATACGTTGCTGACGTCGCCCATTACGTCCCCGTCCGTACGTCAACGTTGGCGCTGCACGCGGTGGCCGGTTCGAACCGGCCTCGTCTTACCCGAGAGCCACCTTGTTGTGTACCGCCGCGTTACGCGCGTTTCCTGAACCGTTCTGCGGCACCGACGGATCGCTGTTTCAGGCCGAGTATCGCATCCGAGATTCCGCCATCCAAAGTCTGAAGTTCTCGATTTTTACAGAGACGGGTTCACATCGTACCCGTGGAGGCAATCAACCGTGGGCGCTGCCGACATTCCGGTGGCACGCGGATTCTGGTATCGAGGTTCGATTCCGCGGCCTCTCGATCGACGTAGCACGTGGATCGGAAGGGTATCGCCTCAATCTCGCACTAGCCGCTCAATCCTTCTGAGGCCCTGCGCGCGTTCGGTCAGCCGACCCAACGCATCAGCCCCGGAATTTCGCCGGGAATTTCGCGCGCCAAAAAGCCCAGCCCGATGCGCTGCGAGAGCAGGCTGCCGGCCTGCGCGTGCAGGTACACGCCCCACACTGCAGCCCCGATGGGCGGCAACCCGCGCGCGAGCAGCCCGCCGATGATTCCGGCGAGCGTGTCGCCCGAACCGGACGTCGCGAGGCCGACGTCGCCCTCGGTGTTGCAGAACAGCGCGCCGTCAGGCTGGGCGATGTACGTCGTCGCCCCTTTCATCACCACCACGGCGCGGAGTCGACGCGCGGCGTCCCTGGCATAGCGGGCCGGATCTTCTTCCACCGCATCGCGCTCGCTGCCCATCATCCTGGCCATCTCGCCGGCGTGCGGCGTCAACACCGCGCGTCCGTCGAGCCGGTGGAGCACGTCAGGATCCTGGGCGCAGCCGCCGAGCGCCGCCGCGTCGAGCACGACCGGCGTCTCGAGCTTCGCGAGCACGGCGCAGGCGAGCGAAGCCGACGCCGCTTCGTCGACGAGTCCGGGGCCGAACACGAGCGCGTCCGCGCCGTTCGCATGTTCCACGATCGTACGCGCGTTTTCGAGCCCGAACCCGCCCGAGGGCAAATCGTCGAGCGCGACGACCAGCGACTCGGGAACTGCCGCGCCGACGTACGCCGCGACGCTCGCGGCGGTCGCGACCTTCAGCTTTCCGGCACCCGCGCGCAGCGCCGACGTCGCGGCGAGGATCGCCGCCCCCGGCGTCTGCGCCGCGCCCGCGACGACGAAGACCTCACCGCGCTCCTCTTTCGTTCCGGCCTGCGGGACGGGCAGCGGCCAGCGACGCAGCAGCGCGCGCTCGATCCGCTCAGCCGGCAGCAAGCGGCACGTCCGGCGTCGTCGTTACCGGTTCGCCGGCTTCTTCCATCGGTGCGACGAGGTTATAGGCTTCCAGCACGGGATACGGCGGATCGCCCGCGCTGCGGTAGATGGTCACGCCGCAGTTCGCGACGTCACTCGAGCCGTCCACGGCGAGCAGTTGCGCTTCGGTCATGCGTTCGAGCACGTAGCGCAGGCAGAGGACGATGACCTGATGAGTGACGATCGCGATTCGCGCGCCGGCATGTTCGCGCACCATCGACTCGACGAACGAACGAACCCGCAGGATCACGTCGGTCCAGCTCTCGCCGCCCGGCGGACGATAGTAGAACTTTCCGAGCACGCGGCGCAGCTCGGCCTGGTCGGGATAGCGTTCGACGATTCCACGCCGCGTCAGCCGATCGAGGACGCCGAACTCCTTTTCGCGCAGCCGTTCGTCGACGACGACCGGCACGTCGTCCCACCCTGAGGCGGCGAGGGCGAGCCCTGCCGTCTCCCGCGCGCGAACGTACGGCGAGGACACGACCGCGTCGACGCGCTCCATGTTCCGCGCCGCCCAGCGGCCGAGCGCGGCCGCCTGACGTTCGCCGAGCTGCGAGAGGGGCACGTCGGCGTCGCGGCCATGCTCGAGGTCGATGACGGCCGCTCCCGCCAGCAGCGCGCGTTCGCGCGCGACGTTGCCGGCACTCTCCGCGTGCCGGACGATCACGATCTCCCCAGGCCAGCCGATCTGCACGAGGGCGTCATACCCAGCGGGCGTCGGTTAAGCCGCAGCCACCGTGTGCCCGTCGGCATAGCCCAGCTCGAAAAGCCGGTTCACTTCATCTTGATCGTCGAAGCCCAGCGTCGGAAGATGCAGCGGCCCGGCCGGGCCGATCACGCGGAACGCGACGTGACGCTTGCCGGGAGCGGTCCCCGCCAACACGTCGGCATTGATGCGGCGCGCGAGTTTCAGATCGAGCTCGAGCATCCGTTCGCAGTTCGCGTCCAGCATGATCGAGGCGACCTCCAGCATCGAGGCGACCCGTCGCTGTTCGCCCCCCGTGCACGGCGGCGCGACGACGATCGCCGTCACCTCGGTCGCTCCCGCATCGATCGCTTGGCGGATCGGCGCGTTGTTCGTGAAGCCGCCGTCGGCGAACGTGCGCGGCACGCCGTCGGCGCAGACGATGGTGATCGGCTCGTACACCGGCGGCAACGCCGCTGAAGCGCAAATCGCTTCGACGTAGTTGGCCGCGGTGATCGGTTCGGCCGTCTCGAGCGCTTGGAACGCCGCTTGCGCCGCGCGAGCTTCCGGCGGAAAGTGGGCGAACGCGTCGCCCCGCCCGGCGCTGAGGTTCGTCACGCCGACGATGAACGTGTGCCGCACCGCTTCGAGATTCGCGATCTCACCGATCACGCTGCGCACGTTGCCGCTTTCGAACAGCCCGAGCAGCTGCGGGAGCTTGCCCGCGGTCGTCAGCTGCGGCAGTGCGCGCAGCATCGACATCGCGTGCGCCGCCTTCTGCGTGAACGGTGACTGCATGAACCCGTGCGCGGCCTGCCACAACAGCACGAGGACGGCCAATTCCGGTTTGAGCTCGGTGATGCCGCGGGTCGAGATCGTGCGCCAGATGTCGACGAGACGATCCGGAATACCTTGCGCGACGAACATCCCGTTGATCGCGCCGATCGACGTCCCGCACACGATGTCGAAGGTTTCGTGTTCCGTCAGCGCCGCGACGACGCCGGCTTCGTATGCTCCGCGCGCTCCGCCGCCCCCGAGGATCAGCGCGCGCACCCGCTTCTGCGGGGCCTCCCGCTTCCGCCATACGGGCATGCTGAGAGTCATTGCGGGGCCTCCTGGAGCGCGCGACGTCCTGTCGGCTTCGTACCCGGCCTTGACAGCAGCCAACCTGCTCGGTATGCTCCGCCGATGCGTACGGGCGGAACACTCCTCGTCGACGTCCTGGTGAAGAACGGTGTCGACACCGTCTTCTGCGTGCCGGGCGAGAGTTACATCGCGGTGCTCGACGCGCTGTACGACGTGCCGTCGATCCGCGTGATCGCATGTCGTCACGAAGCCGCAGCCGCCAACATGGCCGAGGCCTACGGCAAGCTGACCGGACGACCCGGGATCTGCTTCGTGACGCGCGCGCCGGGCGCGACGCATGCCGCCATCGGCGTGCACACCGCCCGCCAGGACTCGACGCCGATGCTGCTCTTCGTCGGTCAGGTCGCGCGCGGGATGCAGGGACGCGAAGCCTTTCAGGAGATCGACTACGGCCGCGTCTTCGGCGGGTTGGCGAAGTGGGCGACCCAGATCGACGACGCCGCGCGGATCCCGGAGTTCGTGACGCGCGGCTTCCACACCGCCCTCTCGGGAAGGCCGGGGCCGGTCGTGCTCGCTCTGCCGGAGGACATGCTGCACGACGAGGCCGCGGAGAACACCCTCCCACCGGCCGTCCGGACCGCGGCGCATCCTGGCACGGCGGACCTCGAGCGCCTGCGTGAGATGCTCGGGGAGGCGCGGCGTCCACTGGTGATCCTCGGCGGAAGCGGTTGGGACGCCGCCGCGTGCGCCGCGTTCGCGCGCTTCGCCGCGCGCAACGCGCTCCCGGTGGCGTGCTCGTTCCGCCGTCAAGCGCTCTTCGACAACCGCGATCCGCACTATGCCGGGGATCTCGGGCTGGGGCCGAACCCGGCCCTCGCCGCGCGCGTGCGCGATGCCGACCTGATCCTCGCGGTCGGCGGCCGGCTGAGCGAAGTCCCGACCGGGGGCTACACCCTGATCGAGGCGCCGCTCCCGCACCAACGATTGATCCACGTGCACGCCGATCCCGACGAGCTCGGCCGCGTCTTCACCGCCGAGTTGGCGATCAACGCCGGCCCGGCCGAATTCGCGCACGCGCTCGAGCGGCTGCAGCCGCTCGACGCGCCGGCCTGGCGGAACTGGACCGCCGCCGCGCGGAGCGACTACGAACGCAACCTCGAGCCGGGTGCGGACGGCGGTGCACTCGATCTGGCGGCCGTCGTCCGGTTCCTCTCCGAACGGTTGCCGGACGATGCGATCCTCTGCAACGGAGCCGGCAACTACACGACTTGGCTGCACCGCTTCTTTCAATACAAGCAGTTCGGGACGCAGCTCGGTCCGACCAGCGGCGCAATGGGGTACGGCGTCCCCGCGGCGATCGCCGCGAAGCTGCGCTTCCCGGAGCGCGTCGTCGTCGCGTTCGCCGGTGACGGCTGCTTCACGATGAGCGGGCATGAGCTCGCAACGGCCGTCCAGTACGGCGTGGCCGTCGTCGTGCTGGTGATCAACAACGGAATGTACGGTACGATCAGAATGCACCAAGAGCGCCACTTTCCGGGGCGCGTCATCGCGACGGATCTGGTGAACCCCGACTTCGCCGCCTATGCCCGCGCTTTCGGGGCCCACGGCGCGATCGTCGAGCGCACGGCCGAGTTCGCACCAGCCTTCGAGACGGCGCTCACCTGCGGAGGCCCGGCCGTGCTCGAGCTGCGGACCGACGCCGAGCGCATCACGCCGCGTACGACGCTGACCGCGCTGCGAAGGGGAAACGTGTAGCCGGGCAAAGATTCCGTGAGATGGTCGCGCTCGCGGAACCTTCGACCGCCTCACGTTGACGCCGCTGCTCGACGTCGATGGCGTCACCCTGCAATACAAGACGCGCGATCACTTGGTGACCGCGACGTATCGCGTCGGCTTCCAAGTGTTCCCCGCGGAGCGGTTCGTCGTCCTCGGCCCCTCGGGCTGCGGCAAATCGACCCTGCTCAAAGCCGTGGGCGGCTACCTGACCCCGGTCGAGGGCACGATCCGGCTCAAGGGCGAGGTCGTCACCCGGCCGGGCCCCGATCGGATGATGGTCTTTCAGGAATTCGACCAGCTGCTGCCGTGGAAGACCGTCCTCGACAACGTGACCTTCCCGCTGCTGGTGAGCGGGCGCGCGAGCGGCCGCGACGCGATCGAGCGCGCGCGGACGTACATCGACAAAGTGAACCTGAACCGCTGCGCCGAGCAGTACCCGCACGAGCTCTCCGGCGGGATGAAACAGCGGGTCGCGATCGCGCGCGCGATGGCGATGGAACCCGACGTGCTGCTGATGGACGAGCCGTTCGCGGCGCTCGACGCGCTGACGCGCCGGAAGATGCAGGAAGAGCTGCTCGAGCTTTGGGACGAAACGCGCTTCACGATGCTGTTCGTCACGCACTCGATCAGCGAGGCGATCAAGGTCGGAAGCCGCATCCTGCTCCTCTCGCCGCATCCCGGCCAAGTGACGGCCGAGCTCAACAGCGTCCCGCGCGACGGCGCCGGCGACGCCGCGCGAGCGCTCGAAGAGCGCATCGATGCGCTGCTGTTCTCCGCTCCGAAAGAGGTGCCGCTTGCGCATCGCTGACGCGCCGCCGGCCGACCGGCCCGAACGGTTCGCAACCCCCGTCGACGCGGCCGAATTCGGCGTCGTGCAGAAGCGGCTCTCGACCTGGGAGCGCGTGCGCACCTTCACGCCGCTCCGCAAAGCGGCGATCCTCGTCGTGCTGGCGATCGTTTGGGAACTCTACGGACGCCGCGTCAACAACCCGTTGCTGCTGCCGACGTTCAGTGCGACGGCGCAGGCGTTCGTCGAGGCACTCGTCAGCGGCGGCCTCCTCGGCAAGGTGTGGACGTCGATCCAGATCTTGCTCGTCGGATATGCCGCCGGAACGTTCCTCGCCGCGGTGCTGACGACGCTCGCCACGACCACCCGCATCGGCAACGACCTGCTCGAAACGCTGACCGCGATGTTCAATCCGCTGCCGGCGATCGCGCTGCTTCCGCTCGCGCTGCTATGGTTCGGCCTGAACAGCCTGAGCCTCTCGTTCGTGCTGATCCATTCGGTGCTGTGGCCGGTCGCGCTCAACACGCACTCCGGCTTCGTCTCCGTCTCGCCGACGCTGCGGATGGTCGGCAAGAACTACGGACTGCGCTCTCTGCGCTACGTTGCGCTGATCCTCATCCCGGCCGCGTTTCCGAGCATCCTCACCGGTTTGAAAGTCGGCTGGGCGTTCGCGTGGCGCACGCTGATCGCCGCCGAACTCGTGTTCGGCGTCTCGTCGGGGAAGGGCGGCCTTGGGTGGTTCATCCTCGAGAACAAGAACACGCTCGACATCGCGAACGTCTTCGCCGGACTGCTCACCGTCATCATCATCGGCCTCGTCGTCGAAAACGGCGTCTTCCGCACCATCGAGAACCGCACCATTCGTCGCTGGGGCATGGCGACGTCCTGAATCGCTCGAAAAGGAGAATCCCGTTGCGCATCGTCTTCCGTCTCGCTCTCGCCCTCGCGTTCGCCGCGAGCGTCGCACTGCCGGCCGCAGCCGAGGTGACCGAGGTCCGCATCACGCGCCAGCCCGGTCTGGTCTATCTCCCGCTCATGATTTGCGAACAGCAGAAGTTCGTCGAGATGGAGGCGCGCAAGCGCGGCCTCGGCGACGTGAAGGTCTCCTGGATCACCTTCAACAGCGGCGGGACGAGCGTCGACGCGCTGATCTCGGGCAGCGTCGACTTCGTGACGAGCGGTTCGACGAATCTGCTCGTCGCGTGGGCGAAGAGCAACGGTCAGATCAAGGGCGCCTCGGGCGCCGGCGCACTCCCCATGCTGCTGCTCACCCGCAATCCGAAGGTGAAGACGCTGAACGATTTCACGAGCGACGACAAGATCGCGCTCCCGACCGTGAAGGTCTCGACCCAGGCGACGGTGCTCGACGTCGCGGCCGAAAAAGCGTTCGGCGAGAAAGACGCGCACAAGCTCGACGCGATCACGGTGACGATGGGCCATCCCGATGCGGTCGCCGCGCTCTCCGGCGGCAAGGACGTCGACAGCCACTTCTCGCTGCCGCCGTACCAGGAACAAGAGCTCAAGATTCCGGGCGTGCACGCGGTGCTCAACTCGGTCGACGTGATGGGCGGGCCGGTCTCGAACGGCGTCACGTTCTCGACGGTGAAGTTCCACGACGCGAACCCGAAGATGTTCGCCGCGGTCGTCGCCGCGATCGACGACGCGGTCACGCTCATCAACAAAGACAAGAAGACGGCAGCCGAGCTCTACCTGCGCGAGACCAAAGAGAAGCTGACCGTCGACGAGCTCGTCGCGATGTTGAGCAGTCCCAATTTCGTCTACTCCGTAGCGCCCAAAGGGACGATGAAGCTGGCCGAAGCGATGTACCGCAACGGCGCGATCAAGACGAAGCCCGCCAGCTGGAAAGACTACTTCTTCCCCGAGATCTACGGCACGCCGGGAAGCTAACCGCCTTTCGTGCCCAAACGTCCCGAGGAGCTGCGGAGTCACCGCTGGCTCGGCACCCCCACGCTCCGTTCGTTCGGGCATCGTTCGCGTCTCCTCCAGATCGGCTACGACCGCGAAGACTTCGCGGGCAAGCCGGTCATCGCGATCGTCAACACGTGGTCGGACATGAACCCCTGTCACGTGCACTTGCGCGCGCGCGCCGACGAAGTGAAGCGCGGCGTGTGGCAGGCGGGCGGATTTCCGCTCGAGGTTCCGGCGATGAGCCTCTCCGAGAACCTGATGAAGCCGACCACGATGCTCTACCGCAACTTCCTCGCGATGGAGACCGAGGAGCTGATCCGCAGCCAGCCCGTCGACGGCGCCGTGCTGCTCGGCGGCTGCGACAAGACGACGCCGGGCCTGTTGATGGGCGCGATCTCGGCCGGCGTCCCGGCGATCTTCGTTCCGGCCGGAACGATGCTGCGCGGGAATTGGCGCGGCGAGGTGCTCGGCTCGGGCACCGACGCGTGGAAGTACTGGGACGAGAAGCGCGCCGGCGCGATCTCGGAGGATGACTGGCACGAGATCGAAGGCGGGATCGCGCGCTCGTTCGGAACGTGCATGACGATGGGAACCGCGGCGACGATGATGTCGATGGCCGAAGCGCTCGGGTTCACGCTGCCCGGCGCGTCGTCGATCCCGGCGCCCGATTCCGCGCACGCGCGGATGGCGAGCGCATCCGGCCGGCGCATCGTCGAGATGGTTTGGGAAGACCTCACGCCGGACAAACTCGTCACGCGCGGTTCGCTCGACAACGCGATCGTCACACACGCGGGTCTGGGCGGCTCGACGAACGCGCTGATCCATTTGGTCGCGATCGCGCGGCGCGCCGGAATTCCGCTCTCGATCGATCGCTTCGATGAGATCTCGCGCCGCGTCCCGGTGATCGCCGACGTGCGGCCCTCAGGGCGGCTGCTGATGGAGGACTTCTTCTACGCGGGCGGTTTGCGCGCGTTTCTGAACCGCCTCGCGCCGCATCTCGACCTCGGCTGCATCACGGTCTCGGGAGGGACGCTCGGCGATGCGATCGCCGGCGCGGACGTCCATCACAACCAGACGATCCGTACGGTCGGCGATCCCGTGTATCCGCCCGGCGGAACGGTCGTGCTGCGCGGGAACCTCGCGCCCGACGGCGCCGTCATGAAATCGTCGGCCGCCGAGCCGCGGCTGCTCAAGCATCGCGGCCCCGCGCTCGCCTTCGAGAGCTACGACGAGATGGCGGCGGCCGTCGAACGCGAGGATCTCGACGTCACGCCCGACCACGTCTTGGTACTCAAGAACGCAGGTCCGCACGGCGGCCCGGGGATGCCGGAGTGGGGGATGCTGCCGATCCCGCTCAAGCTCGTACGCCAGGGCGTGCGCGACATGGTCCGCATCTCGGACGCGCGAATGAGCGGCACGTCGTACGGCGCCTGCATCCTGCACGTCGCACCCGAGGCCTACGTCGGCGGCCCGCTCGCGCTCGTGCGAACGGGCGACACGATCGAGGTCGATGTCGACGCGCGCCGCTTGCACCTCGACGTTCCGGACGAGGAGCTCGCGCGGCGCCGCGCCGCCTGGAAACAGCCGCCGCCGCGCGCCGAGCGCGGCTACGGCGTCATCTTCGCCCAACACGTCGCCCAAGCCAACGACGGCTGCGACTTCGACTTCCTAGCCCCCGGCACGACCCCCGGCCCGATCGAGCCGGAGATCCACTGACCGATTCTACGGCAGCGTTAGCGGGCGGTAGCGCAAGCGATGGGGGCGAGCGGCTTCTTCGCCGAGGCGTTTGACTTTGTCGGCTTCGTACTCGTGGTAGTTGCCCTCGAAGTACGCGACCCGGCTGTCGCCTTCGAAAGCGATGATGTGCGTCGCGATGCGATCGAGGAACCAGCGGTCGTGGCTGATGACGAGCACCGTTCCGGCGAACTCGCCGAGCGCGTCCTCGAGCGCGCGAAGCGTCTCGACGTCGAGGTCGTTCGAGGGCTCGTCGAGCAGCAGCACGTTGCCGCCTTCGAGCAGCGTCTTGGCGAGATGCAGCCGTCCGCGCTCGCCGCCCGAGAGCGTACCGACCGGTTTCTGCTGATCGCCGCCCTTGAAGTTGAAGCGGCCGAGATAGGCGCGTGAGGGCATCTCGAACTTGCCGATGGTGAGGATGTCGCGGCCCGCGGTCACGTCGTCGAACACGGTCTTGGTGTTGTCGAGCGACTCGCGCGTCTGATCGACGACCGCGAGCTTCACGCTCGGGCCGATCCGAATCTCGCCGGCGTCGGGTTGTTCCTTCCCGGCGATCATTCGGAAGAGCGTCGACTTGCCGGCGCCGTTCGGTCCGATGATCCCGACGATCGCGCCCGGCGGGATGCTGAAGTTCACGTCGTCCATCAACAGCCGGTCGCCGTACGCTTTGCGCACGCCGGAGAACTCGATCACCTGAGCGCCGAGGCGATCGGCGACCGGGATGAAGATCTCGCTCGTCTCGTTGCGCTTCTGGTACTCGTAGGTCGAGAGTTCCTCGAAGCGCGCGATGCGGCTCTTGCTCTTGGTCTGCTGACCCTTCGTGCCCGCGCGCACCCACTCGAGCTCGCGCTTGAGTGCCTTCTGGCGGGCGGATTCCGAGGCTTCTTCCTGCGCGAGCCGCGCCTGTTTCTGATCGAGCCAGGAACTGTAGTTGCCCTTCCACGGAATGCCGCGGCCGCGATCGAGCTCCAGGATCCACTCCGCCGCGTTGTCGAGGAAGTAGCGATCGTGGGTCACCGCGACGACGGTTCCCGCGAAGCGCTGCAGAAACTGTTCGAGCCACTCGACGCTCTCGGCGTCGAGATGGTTCGTGGGCTCGTCGAGCAGCAGCATGTCGGGCTTCGAGAGGAGCAGCCGGCACAGCGCGACGCGGCGCTTCTCACCGCCGGAGAGCGGACCGATCGTCGCCTCCCACGCCGGCAGCCGCAGCGCGTCCGCCGCGATCTCGAGCTGCGCTTCTAGATCGTCGGCGCCTTGCGCGAAGAGTTGCGCCTCGAGCGCGGCCTGTTCGTTGGCGAGCTTTTCGAAGTCGGCATCGGGTTCGCCGTACGCCGCGTACACCGCGTCCAGCCGCCGGCGCGCGTCGAACAGCGACGCGAGCCCTTCTTCGACGACTTGGCGCACCGTCTTGGCGGGATCGAGCTTCGGCTCTTGTTCGAGATAGCCGATCGTGATGTTCGGCATCGGGATCGCGTCGCCGTCGATGTCGCTGTCGACGCCGGCCATGATGCGCAACACCGTCGACTTCCCGGCGCCGTTGAGGCCGAGGATCCCGATCTTCGCGCCGGGCAGAAAACTGAGCGAGATGTCTTTGAGAATCTGACGCTTCGGGGGCACCGTTTTGCCGACCCGAAACATCGTGTACACGTATTGCGTCAACCTAAACCGTATTCCTGAACCGGGTACTCAGCGCCTGGTTTCGCCGTTGTCTTCGTCGTTCGGCAGACGGTACCAGACCAATTGATCGGTCGTCGCCAGCAGCTGGCCCGAGCGGCTCCACACGACCTGCTGTTCGTCGAAGTACCCGTCGTTCGCTCCGTGCCAATTCGCGTCGCACAGCACGAAGTCGGTGCCGACCTCGCGCAGATCGCTCGCGCCGACGTGAAAGAACACGTTCATCGTGACCGTCGCGATCGGGATCGGCCCGCGGGTACGATAGAACAGGCGCGGAATCGCGGTGTCGCAGATCTCGGTGAGCGCCGAAAAATCCAGCGGCACGTCGCGCTTGCGCGTCCAGGTCAGCGATCGCGCCGAGACCTCGCCGCGGAACGGCCCGGCGGTGGCCATGCGGTTCTCGTAGTGCGCTATCCAGCGCAACGGCAGCGGGATTCGCCGTTCGGGCAGGTCGCCAGGCGGCGGAGCGTCCGGCATCGCCTGCTCGAGATGCGCGGGCGTCGACGGCCGCAGCGCGCAGGAGACCGTCGCGTACGCGCACACCTGCTCCACGCCGTCACGTTCCTGGCGCAGTTCGGCCCACCAGAAGTCGGTCGAGCGATTGGTCCGCAGCAAACGCACGTCGATGGTGAACGCGCCCTCTTCGATCGGACCGACGAAGCTGGTGCTGGTCGCGATCGGATCGCCGCGCCGGCGCGGATCGTCCAGCACGCGCTCGAGCAGCTGCGATGCGATCCACCCGCCGAACGGGCCCGCGATGTTCCAGTACGCGGGATCGGTCCGGCCTTCGGAACGCTCCACTCAGACCAGCCGGGCGGCGAAGCGCAGCCGCACGTAATCCGCCGTCCAGCGGCCGCCGTCCCATAGCACCGGCCGCAGCAACGCCAGCGTCTCTTCGAGCGCCGCCGCGCGATCGGGCGCGTCGAGCACGGCGAAGAACGGGTTCGCGAACGTGCGCAGCCAGCCGGCCATATCGGTGGGCAGCACCGTCAAGCGCGGCTGCAGCGCGATCGTTTCGACGGCGAACCCGCCGGCTTCGAGCAATCGGCGGTAGGCCGCCGCCGTCGGAAAATACCACGGCATCAATTCCGTGCCGTCGATCCCGCGCCGCGCGAGCACCGCATGCAGCGCGACGACGATCGCCGCGACGTTGCCGTGACCGCCGAACTCGCCGACGAACCGCCCACCCGGCACGAGAGCGCGCGCCACGCCGGCGATGACCGCGGCCGGATCGCGCATCCAATGCAGCGCCGCGTTGGAGAAGACCGCGTCGAATTCGCGTTCGAAGCGCAGCGCCGCTCCGTCCTGCAGCCGTACGTCCAACCCACGGGCACGCGCGGCGGCGATCAGATCGGGCGCGGCATCCGCGCCGACGAGCGACGCGCCCGACGCGCACAATTCCAAGGTCAGCGCGCCGTCACCGCAGCCGAGGTCGAGGATGCGTTCGCCGGCGCGCGGCGCGAGCAGCGCGACGACCTCGCCCGCCAAATCGCCGACGAAGCGCGCGTTCGCGGCATAGTCTTGCGCGCTCCAGGTCTGCGTCGAGACGGCGTCCACGAACGTCTCTTTCGGCGGGACCCCGCGCGGCTCCGGTCGCATCTCGCCAGGGTGCAGCACCACACCATCACTCATCCGAATGCCGGCGAGGCGGGAACCATCGATCTGCGGGGCCGGGTCGCTTTCGTCACCGGCGGCAGTCGCGGGATCGGCGCGGCGATCGTGCGCGCGCTGAACCGCGCCGGCGCGCAGGTCTTCTTCACCTACCGGGAACGCGCCGCCGAGGCTGCGGCCCTGCGCGAACGCCTCGGCACCGCGGTCGAGCCCTATCGGCTTGACGTTGCGGACGGCGCCGCGCTGCCCGCCGCGATCGATGCCTGCATCGCGCGCTTCGGCCGTATCGACGCGTTGATCAACAACGCCGCGATCTTCGCCGACAATCGGTTCGACGGCGATGACTACGCGACGTGGCGCTCCGGTTGGCGGCGCACCTTCGACGTCAACATCTTCGCGGCGGCGGACCTCGCATTTCTCGCCATGGCCGGGATGCGCGCGAACGGCGGCGGGACGATCGTCAACGTCTCGTCGCGGGCCGCACATCGCGGCGAGCTGACCTACGCCGACTACGGCGCCTCGAAAGCCGCGCTCGTCAACCTGACGAAGTCGATCGCCCGCAGCTGCGCCCCGGACGGCATCGTCGCGATGGCGGTCGCACCCGGCTTCATCGCCACCGACATGGTGACCGAGTCGATGGAACACGACGGCAGCGCGATCACCGGCGAAGTTCCGCTGGGCCGCATCGGCGACGTCGAGGAGGTCGCGCACGCGGTCGCCTTCTTGTGCACGCCGCTCGCGCGCTACCTCAACGGATCGACGCTCGACCTCAACGGCGGCTCGTACGTGCGTTAGCCGCGCGAAGACCGCCCGGCACGGCCGAGCGGTCTTCGTGGGTTTGCGGCTAGTCGCTGATGCCGACGAGCTGCGTGATCGGAGCTCCGCCGGCCGGAGCATCGATTGCGTACACGCTCATCACGTTGCTCGTAACGGCGCAGGCTGACGCCGAGGAGGTCGGAACCGGCGTCGGCGTCGGCGCGGTGGTGCTGGCCGGCGTGGGTGTCGGCGTCGGCGTCTGGATCGGAAAGAAATTCTGCGCGTCGGGGCACGTCGTGGAGACCGCCGCGGTGAATCCGGCCTGCAGCGAGCTCGGCAGGAACGTAGCCAGCACGCTCGGCGGTGGATTCGGGCTCGGGTTCGCGACGTAGATCCCCATCCCAGGCGCCGTCGTGACGCCCGCCGGCAGCACGTTGATCGGGACCCCGTTGGCGGACGACGAACCGGACGCCGGCGCGACGAACGTCGCGAGCGGACCGGCGAAGTTGTTGTAGACCGGCGGCGTCGAGAGCCCGATCACCCCAAAGCCGACCCCGCTGGGATCCGCGGCGTTCAGCGCGGGCGAAGCATTGTGAAATGCCAGCTCGAACGAACCGGCCGGCAGGCTGTAGATCGTCTCGGGGAAGATCTGACATTGCAGCGTCGTCTTGGCGACGGTGCCGGCGATGACGACGGTGTAGCGGGTGTTCGCCGCGAGGCTCGGCGTCGTGCAGGTCAGCGACGTCGTGGCCTTGTTCCCCGCCGGCGTGACGGTGACCGTGAACACCTGGGAGTTCACGTACGAGAGCGTGCTCGCTTTTCCGTACATCAGCGCGGTCGCGGATGCGGTGCTGCCCGTCCCGTTGATGTAGACGTCCACGCCGCCGGCGGTGTTGAGGTCCGGCGAGCCGTTGATGAACCGGATGGCCGACTGCGTCGTGGTCGTTGTGCCAAGGAGATTGTTGTTGGTGCCGCACGCGGCGAGGATGCTCGCACCGAACGCGCAGACAAAACCGAGACGCCGTAGACGCATGTACGCAGAGAACCTTTCGGGATGGACGGGATGGTTGAGGACCGGGGGTCTCCGGAGACCGCCGCTCGTGCTCCGTGAACGCACCGGAACCGGCTCGCGTCACAGACGTTCTTTCCGGAGCCTTCGCCATCGCCCCCCAATATCGCTTCGCCCCCGGACGCTCGGCTCGCAGGAAGGCCCTCCCACCACCTCTTGCGGGGAAGGGCGCGCTTGGTGCGGTTAGCGGTAGTGCGCCAGCATTGCGGCGTACCCAGGGCGGGCGCCGTCCAGATCGAGATGCGCGATCGGCAGCTCGGGCAGGCCGGTGCGGTCTTCGAGCGTCGGCCGGTGCTCCTGATAGATCAGCCCCATCGGGATCGAGCCCTCGCGGGTCAGCGCGTCGAACGCGGCGGAGCGGTCGTTCGGCGCGTACCCTTCGCTGTTGGCCACGTCGCTGAGGTGCTCTTTGAACCACGCGTAGGTGTTGATCTTGTTGTAGGTGACGCACGGCGACATCACCTCGACGATCGAGAAGCCCTTGTGTTCGATCGCCATCTTGATCATCTGCACCATGTGCTTGGGCTGCGCCGAGAAACCGCGCGCGAGGAACGTCGCACCGGCCGCGAGCGCGAGCGCCAGACCGTTGATCGGCGAATCGGGGTTTCCGTCGGGACTCACCGAGGCGACGTAGCCGGTCGCGCTGGTCGGCGACGCCTGGCCTTTGGTCAGCCCGTACGTCTGGTTGTCCATCACGATGTACGTGATGTCGGCGTTGCGCCGTACGGCGTGGACGAAATGGCCCGCGCCGATCGCGTAGCCGTCGCCGTCGCCGCCCGCCGCGATCACGGTGAGGTCGCGATTCGCCAGCTTGACCGCGGTCGCGACCGGCAGAGCGCGCCCGTGCACGCCGTGGAACGCGTAACTGTGCAGATAGCCCGAGATCTTTCCGGAGCAGCCGATCCCGGAGACGAACGCGACTTGGTGCGGCTGCTTGCCGAGTTCCGCCAAGGCTTGTTTGAGGGCGGACAGCACGCCGAAGTCGCCGCAGCCGGGGCACCACCACGACGGCGTCGCGGTGGCGAAGTCTTTCGCAGTCATGGTCGCCATCTAACGGACCTCCATCGCGGCGCCGGTCTGCGCGGTGCGTTGTATCGCTTCGATGATCTCGATCGGGCGGAACGGGCGCCCGTCGTATTTGCGCACGCCGTGGAGCGCGTCGAGCGGCCCGACAACGGTGCGGATCAAGCGGTCGAGCTGTCCGGTGAAGTTGTTCTCGACCACGAAGACGTGCTGGGCGCCCTGGACGAAGATGCGGATCTCGTCCTCTGGGAACGGCCACAACGTGCGCAGTTGCAGGAAGCGGACCGGAACGCCGGCGGCCGAGAGACGGTCGACCGCTTCGGCGATCGGGCCGGTGTTCGAGCCGTATCCGATGATACCGATGTCCGCATCGGCGACGCCGTGCAGGACGGCGCGCGGCAGCTCGTCGCGCATCGCGACCAGCTTGCCCATCCGTTTCTCCATCATCCGCGCGCGGTTGCGCGCGTTCTCCGTGATGACGCCCGCGTCGTTGTGCTCGGAACCCGCCGCGAGGTGCATCCCGCCCGGAACGCCGGGGATGACGCGCGGCGAGACGCCGTCGTCGGTGAACGCGAAGCGCTTGTACTCGCCGAAGGTGACCTCGCCGTCGTCGATCAGCTTACCGCGATCGATGCGCACCGCGTCGATGTCGAACGGCGGCAGCGTCGCCTTGCTCTGGCACAGGGCCTGTTCGGTCAGCAGAAACACCGGCAGTTGCCAGCGCTCGGCGAGATTGAATGCCGCGACCGTGAGATCGAACGACTCGGTGATCGTTCCCGGCGCGAGCACGACGCGCGGGATCTCGCCGTGACCCGAATAGATCAGATGGTTGAGATTGCTCTGCTCCGTCTTCGTCGGCATCCCGGTCGAGGGACCGGCGCGCGCGCATTCGATCACGACGACCGGAATCTCCAGCACGCCGGCCAGGCCGATCGCTTCGGTCATCAGCGCCTGACCCGGTCCCGAGGTCGCGGTCATCGCGCGTACGCCGGTGAAGGCCGCGCCGAGCGTCATCGTGATCGCGGCGAGTTCGTCTTCGGCCTGCACGACGACGCCGCCGAACTTCGGAAGCTCTTTCGACATCCACTCGAGCACGTCGGTCGCCGGCGTGATCGGATACCCCGCCATGAAGCGGCAGCCCGCGACGAGCGCACCGTACGCGATCGCGTCGTTGCCCATCATGATGAGGCGGTCGCCGTCGGTCTTCGCCTGCAGACCGTAGCCGCTGGGACGCTCGGCGAAGTGCTCGCGCACGTACGCTTCGCCGGCTTCGATCGCACGGATGTTCAGATCGACGACCTTGTCGCCTTTGCGTTTGTAGACGCCGGTGACGTCGTTGCGCACGATCGCCGAATCCATGCCGATCAGCGCGCCGAGCACGCCGATGCAGATCGTGTTGCGCACCAGTTCGAGACCGATCTCCGCTTTGGCGATCTTGGCGAGCGGGATCTCGTACCAGGTGACGTCGTCGCGCCGCAGCGCGCCGTCGACGACTTCCGAGGTGTTGTCGAAGATCACGAAACCGCCCGGCCGCATCTCGTCGATGTGCTCCTGCACCGCTTCGAGGTCGAACGCGACCAGCGCGTCGACCGCGTCGGCCATGCCGTAGTCTTTGCTCTCGCTCGCGCGGATCACGTAGTTCGTGTGACCGCCGCGAATGCGCGAAGGGAAGTCCTTATAGGTGTAGACCTCGAGCCCCATCCGCTTGAAGACGCCCGCGATGAGATCGCCGGTAGTCAAACTGCCGTCGCCGGCTTGACCTCCGAACATGACTTCGAGGCTGTTGACGATCACTCGGACCTCGCGATCCGGCGCCGCGCTGCGGGCGCCGCTGGATTACTTACGGTCGTTCGCGGACAAACGTCGCACCAACCTGCACGTCTAGGATGCGACAGAAGTCGCAGCCAGCGTCGCAATCTCGATGGTGAGCGGCAAGCCGAGCGACTCGGCCGAGAGCACCAAATCGTACTGCCGGCTGTCGTAGAGGTCCGTATTGAAGTAATGCCGCTGGTACCGCGCGCGCGCATCGTCGGTGCGATCGACGCGCCGCCGCGCTTCCTGCGCATCGATACCGTAGCGCCGCGCCAGCTGTTCGATGCGCCAGGCACGGCTCGCGTGCAACAGGATGGCGAGCACCGGCACACCGGCCGGTCGCCACCCGAGCAGGCTGCGGCCGCCGTGTCCGATCACGACGACGTGTCCACGCGCGGCGTGCTCGGTCACGATTTCGCGCACGGTATTGATGATGATCTCGTCCGGCTGTTCGGCCGGCGCCACGAACCACATCATCGCGCTCGACGCCGCGAGGTCCGCGATCAGGCGGTCGCCGGTCGTCGGCGGCCGTTCCAAGCGCTCGGCCAGAAATTCCGGTGCGTAGCCCGCGCGGGCCGAAAGTTCGGTGATGATCGCGCGCTCGTCGAGCAGCGCCGCACCGATCGCGGCGGCGACCGCTTCGCCGACCGTTCTGCCGCCCGCGCCGAGCTCGCGCGCGATGCTGACGATCACTCTTCACCTCCTAGGGCTGGAGCTTTGCTTCGACGGCCGCCCGCACGCCGCTCGTCTCATCGTTCCAGGCCTCCACGAACAAGCGCAGGATGCCGCCGGTCAGGCCCCACACCCGGCGACCGTCGTAATCGAGAATGTACGATTCGATTATGCGCTCGGCAATCGTGATCGACCCCTTGCGCAGCGCCTCCGAGACGACGATGTCGAGCGGAACGGTGAACATCCCCGCCGTCTCGTTGCCGTCGATCGTGAACGGACCGGGCGCGATCACCGCGATGAACGGGGTGACGTCGAAGGTGTTCACCCGCTGGCTCACTTGCCGCAGGCGCCCGACGATCTGCACCCGCTCGGGGACGACCCCGACCTCCTCGCGCAGCTCGCGCAACGCCGTGCGCTCGAGATCGTCACCGTCCTGCGGGTCGACCCCGCCGCCGGGAAGGCCGATCTGGCCCGGATGGTCGCGCAGGTGCGAGGCGCGTTCGACGAACAGGATCCCGTGCGGCGGCGTCGCGATGATGGCAATCGCGACGGCGGCTCTGCGGCGCGGCTTCACCGCGGTCTTCGTACTCGCCCCGAGCACCGGTACCCCTTCATCAACGGTCATCCGGCGCTCACCGCCGAGCGGAACCGAGGCGCCCGAGCGACCGTTGGCCGAGTATGCACTCCGTTATGCCGCGCGTCCTCACGATCGGCGGCGCGCTCCTGGGAATCGCCGTCGGAGCGGCGGCCGCCCCGGCGCAAACCGCACCGCACGTCATGCGGCCGATCTGCTTGGCGGACGTCGCCGCGCGGGCCGCGGAGCCGAGCGTCCGCGGCGACGTGCACCAGGTGATCGTGACGGTCTCGCGCACGGCCGGCTTCCCGTGCGTCGTCGCGAACTTCCCGCAGCTCACCGTGGTCAACGGCACGGCACGTCCCGTTCCGCTGCTCGCCGGCCGGCTCTCGCTCGGCCAAAGCGCGACGATCGGGGCCGGGGCGACCGCGGCGTTCGTCCTGCGATACGTCACCGCGACCCCGGCGGCCGTCCCCCAGACTGCCGCGCCGGCTGCGGAATCGGGGTGCGGCCTCACGTTCGTCATCAACGGCGCGACCGCGAAGGGACCCGCGATCCCGCTGGGCTCGTGCTCGAACCCCACCGAGATCGCGGTCTCGTCGTTCGCGCCGGGAACTTCGCCGCCGGACGACGCGCTTGCCGAGCTGCCGCCCGACCCGCCGAAGGCGGCGTGCCGCCCGCAAGATCTCGAACTGCGCGACGTGGGACCGGATCCCACCCCCGGCTCGGCTCGCGAGACGTACGCTATCCAGAACGTCGGCTTGGGCCCATGCCGTCTCACGGGCGGCGTCGGCGCAGTGCTGCGCGACGCGAAAGGCGCGCCGATCCCGCTGCGCGTCGCGCCGCGAACGGCGATGGCGATGCTCCTGACCATGCTGCGCGGTCACGATGCCTCCTTCACCCTCGCGTACGCGGTCGGCGGACCGAACGGCGAACAGCGCTGCGTCGTCGCGCATACGATCGCCGTGACGATTCCGGCCAATCCGACGCCGCTCATCGCGGCGACGCACGTCGCGCCGTGCCCGCCCTCGGCCGGCCCCGGGATGCGCATCTCGAACCTGCGCTTGGGTGTCCCGCCGCCGCCGCTAACTCGCTCGTAGACGGAAAAAGTCTTTGTCGCGGCGCTGCCTAAGTAGTGCGGCGATGGAGCGCGGCGGTTCGTGATCACCTTCTTCCTGCACCGGCCGGTGTTCGCATCGGTGTGCGCGTTCTTCATCGTCCTGGCCGGGCTCGTATCGATTCCGACGCTGCCGATCACGCAGTTTCCGCAGGTCGCGCCGCCGGTCGTCACCGTTTCGGCGACCTACGTCGGCGCGAACGCTCAGGCGGCCGAAGCGTCGGTCACGACGCCGCTGGAAGAAGCGATCAACGGCGTCGACGGGCTGCGCTACGTCAGCTCGACGACGACCAGTGACGGGACGAGCTCGATCGTCTGCACGTTCTTCCTCGACCGCAACCTCGACAACGCCGCGAGTGACGTGCAGAACCAAGTCAACAACACGATCGGACGCCTACCGGCCGAGGTGCGCGCGACCGGCGTGACCGTCACCAAGAACAACGGATCGTTCGTGCTCGGCATGGGGATCGGCTCGACCGACAAGCGCTACGACAGCGTGTTCCTGAGCAACTACGCGGCGTTGAACTTGGTCGACGTGCTCAAGCGCATCCGCGGCGTCAGCGACGTGCACGTCTTCGGCGAACGGCGCTACGCGATGCGCCTCTGGCTCGACCCCGCGCGCCTCAACCAGAGCCGGCTGACCGCCGGCGACGTCGCCGCCGCACTGTCCGCCCAAAACGTCCAGGTGCCGGCCGGCGCCATCGGATCGGCGCCGATCCGCTCCGATCAGCCGTATCAGATCTCGATCAGAGCGCTGGGACGCCTGCACGATCCGGCTGCTTTCGGCAATCTGATCCTGCGTGCGAACGCCGACGGCGGGTTCGTCCGCCTGCGCGACGTCGGCCGGGTCGAGCTCGGGGCGGAGAACTACGCGCAGGCTCTGCGGCTCAGCGGCGCCGATGCGGTCGGGATCGGGGTCCTGACGCTGCCGAGCGCCAACGCGCTTCAGGTCGAGCGTGACGTGCTCGCGACGATGAACCGCCTTTCCGAGCGGTTCCCCAGAGGCGTCTACTTCAAGACCGGGTTCGACGCGGCGCCGTTCGTCTCGGAATCGATCCGCGAAGTCCTCAAGACGCTGCTGATCTCGGTCGTGCTGGTCGTCATCGTCGTCTTCTTGTTCCTGCAGAACTGGCGCACGACGCTGGTCCCGGCGATCACGATCCCCGTCTCGCTGATCGGGACTTTCGCCCTGATGAAGGTGCTGGGCTTCTCGATCAACACGCTGACGCTGTTCGGGGTCACGCTGGCGACCGGGCTGGTGGTCGACGACGCGATCGTCGTCATCGAGAACATCGCGCGGTTCATCCACGACAAGGGGATGAGCCCGATCGAGGGTGCGGCCGCCGCGATGAAAGAGATCGTGGGCGCCGTCGTCGCCAGCTCGCTCGTGCTGCTCGCCGTCTTCATCCCGGTCGCGTTCTTCGCGGGGACGACGGGTCAATTGTACAAGCAGTTCGCGCTGACCATCGCGTGCGCGATCACGATCTCGCTGTTCAACGCGCTCACGCTGACGCCGGCGCTCTCAGCGCTGCTGATCGAGCGCGAAGAGAAACAGCACGGCGGTTTCTTCCGCGGCGTGAACCGACTGATCGACGCAACCAGAGCCGGCTATCACGCCGCCGTTCCGCAGCTGATCCGCTTCCGCTTCCTCGTGCTCGCGCTCTTCGCGGCCGGTCTGGGCGCGACGTATTTCGCATACGTCTCGATCCCGACCGGGTTCCTCCCCGACGAGGATCTGGGTTACTTCTACATCACCGTGCAGTTGCCCGAAGGTTCGTCGCTGGCCGACACGGAGCGCGTCACGCGGCGGATCGAGGGGATCCTCGAAACCGTCCCCGAGATCGGGGTCAGCTTCGAACCGAACGGCACGCAATTCGGCGTCAACTCGCCGAATCGGGCGATGATGTTCGTCTCGCTCAAGCCGTGGAACGAACGCAAGTCGACCGCCCAATCTGCGGCGGGCGTCATCGCACGTATCCAACCTCAGCTCCGCGCGATCCGCAACGCGACGGCCCGGGCGTTCAACCCGCCGGCGATCCGCGGGATCGGCAACCTGGCCGGATTTCAATTCGAACTCCAGGATGCGAACGACGCGGGCATCCCGGCGCTGTTCAAAACCGGCACCGATCTGATGGGCGCCGCGCGGCGCGACGCGGTCTTGAGCAACATGCTCATGACGTTCCGCAACGACAGCCCGCAGCTCGTCGTCGACGTCGATCGCGAAAAGGTCGCGTCGCTCGGGATTCCCATCTCCGACGTCTTTTCCGCGATGCAGATTTACCTCGGCTCCCAGTACGTCAACGATTTCGACTTCCTCAACCGGTCGTATCGCGTCTACCTGCAGGCCGATATGCCGTTCCGCGACCGGCTGAGCGCGCTCGACCGCATCTACGTGCGGGCGAACGCCGCGGGCCCGCAGCTCGCTGCGACGATCCCACTCTCCAACCTGGTGCACACGCACATCGATCGGGTCGCACCGCTCATCACCCACTACAACCTGCTGCGCTCGATCGAGATCAACGGCGTCCCCGGTCCGGGCTATGGTTCGGGTCAGGCGCTGACCGAGATGACGTCGCTCGCCAGCAGCCTGCCCGCCGGCATGACGTACGAGTGGACCGGAATCTCGCTCGAGCAGATCGAGTTCGGCAGCCAGGCGCTGGTGATCTTCGGTCTGGGCTTGCTGTGCGTGTTCCTGGTGCTCTCGGCGAACTACGAGAATTACTGGGATCCGGCGATCATCCTGGTCTCCGTTCCGCTCGCGATCCTCGGCGCGATCCTGGCGCTGGCGATGCGCGGACTGCCGAGCGATCTCTACGCGCAGGTCGGGTATCTGATGCTGATCGCGCTGGCGAGCAAGAACGCGATCCTGATCGTCGAGTTCGCGAACCAGCGGCAGCGCGGCGGGCTCTCCGCCGCCGCCGCGGTCGCCGCAGCGGCCCAGACCCGGCTGCGGCCGATCCTGATGACCTCCTTCGCATTTATCCTGGCGACGGTCCCGCTCGTCTTCGCAACCGGCGCCGGCGCGGCCAGCCGCGTCTCGTTGGGCACCGCGGTGTTCGGCGGAATGATCCTCTCGACGGTGCTCAACCTGTTCGTCGTGCCCGTCGTCTACGTCGCGCTCGCCGGTCTGCGCGCGCAGCTCGCGCGCCGGCGCACGCCGAAGGTCGCGTACGCCAACGGGCACGCGCCTGGAACGGTCCCCGTCTCCGTCGTGCGCACGCCGGGCGGCGAGATCGAACTCCATTTCGCCGACGGGAGCGAACCCGTCACGCTCGCGCTTCCCGAAAACTAGCCGCGGGGACCGCGTGCACCGATGAAACGCAAGCGCCGCCGCAAAGGACGCCGCTCGGCGGCCCCTGCGCTCGCCCTGGTGCTCGTGGCGATCGGCATCGTCGCCGCGCTCGCCGCGCGCACGATGCGCGATAGCGCGCACATCGAGCGCGCCGTCTCGCGCACGCAGCGCGTAGCCGTCACGACGGCCGCACCCATATCGACGCCCGCCGAAGCGCCGGCCGTCGCGTCCCCAGAACCGACGGCGTCGCCGGTTGCATCGGCGCCCGCCGCAGCAACGGCGTCACCCGAACCGCGCGTCACACCGCCGGAGGGGGCGCGCCTCGCGCTCATCATCGACGATTGCGGTCAGTGGCCCGAGACGGAGCGCGGCTTCATCGCGTTGCCGGTCGCGCTGACCCTCTCGGTGCTGCCGCAGGTCCGCTACGGCGGCGAGATCGCGCGCAGCGCGCACGACGCGGGGAAGGGCGTGATGCTGCATCTGCCGATGGAGCCACGCTCGGGGATCGATCCCGGGCCGGGGCGGATCACGACGTCGATGGATGATGCGGCGATCGCCGCGCAGGTCGAAGCCGACATCGCGGACGTTCCGCTGGCGACCGGAGTCAACAACCACGAGGGGAGCCGCGCCTCCGCCGACGACCGGGTCATGCGCGACGTCGCGGCGGTGCTCGCGCAGCGGCATCTCTTCTTCATCGACTCGCGCACGATCGCAAGCTCGGTCGGCGCGCGCGACGCCGGCGCGGCGGGCGTGCCGACCGCCGGCCGCGACGTCTTCCTCGACGACGTCGCGCAGGTCGATGCCGTCGAAGAGCAGCTGCGGCGCGCGGCGGCGATCGCCAAGGAACACGGCAGCGCGATCGCCATCGGCCACCCGCGAGCGTCGACGTTGCTCGCGGTTCGAGCGCTGCTGCCGGAATTGGAGCGCGACGGGATCAGCTTCGTCGTCGCCGCGGATCTCGTGCATTGACCGGACGCAAGCGCTGGACTACCGTGGCTTCATCAGTTCTTCGGAGACCACTCGCATGAACGTGCGCCCCTACCTCGTGGTGCTGCTCGGATCGCTCGTCGCCCTCGTGGCGGCCGCAATCGCGCCCCCGCGAGCCGTTGCCGCGGGCGATGGGGCCGTCCTCGAGCGAGGGCGCTATTTGGTGCAGCAAGTCGGCACGTGCGTCGACTGCCACGGTGCCGGCTTGAAGGGAGCGAAGCTCGAGTTCCTCGCGCCGGGTCTTCCGGTGGCGCACTTCGCGCCGCGCATCGCCGGTCTGCCGCACCTCAGCGCGGCGCAAGGCGTCGCGTATCTGCAAAACGGGCTGCTGCCGAACGGCGCGCGCTCGCGTCCGCCGATGCCGCAGTATCGCCTGCACCACGACGACGCCGTCGCGGTCGTTGCGTACCTGAAGCAGCTGCGCTAACAGGTTGCCGAAAAGCCCACTGTTGAACATCGCGCGGTGATCGTTCGTTTGGCCGGCGCCGTGCGCTGCATTGTCCTTGCCCTCCTCGCCTCGGCCGCACCAGCCCTCGCGGCGACGACCGCACCGCCGCCGCTCGACGGCGTCCTGCATTGGCGCGCGATCGGTCCGTTTCGCGGCGGCCGCACCGTCGCGGTCAGCGGCGTCCCCGGCCGGCCGAACACCTTCTTCATCGCGGCGGTGAACGGCGGGATCTTCAAGACGACCGACGCGGGGCGCACCTGGACGCCGCTCTTCGACGATCAGCCGACCGCGTCGATCGGCGCCCTCGCCGTCGCACCGTCCGCGCCCGACACGATCTATGCGGGAAGCGGTGAAGGTCTGCAGCGCCCCGATCTCTCGGTCGGCGACGGGATGTACAAGTCCACCGACGGCGGGACGCACTGGACGCACCTCGGCCTGCGCGACGCACAGCAAATCGCGAAGATCGTCGTCGACCCGGCCGATGCGAACCGGTTGTACGTCGCGGTGCTCGGCCATCCGTACGGGCCCAACGCCGAGCGCGGCGTGTATCGCTCGATCGACGGCGGCGCCACGTTCGAACGCGTGCTGTACGCGAACGTCGACACCGGCGCGGTCGACCTCGCGCTCGACCCGCGCGATCCGCGCACGCTCTACGCCGCGATGTGGGCGGCGCGCCAGGCGCCGTGGGAGATCGGCGGATCGTACGAGCGTCCCGACGCAGGGAGCGGTCTCTACAAGTCCACCGACGGCGGAACGACCTGGAACCGGGTGGAGGGCGGACTGCCGACGCGCGCGCAGGGAATCGGACGCATCGGCATCGCGATCGCGGCCTCCGATCCGCAGCGCGTCTACGTGCAGGCCGATTCGCCAAGCGCCGGCGGACTCTATCGTTCCGATGACGCCGGCGCGACCTGGTCGCGCGTCAACACCGAAGAGCGCATCGGCGGCCGCGGCGACGACTTCTCCGGCGTGACCGCCGATCCGCGCAATCGCGACGTCGTCTGGGTCGCGAACACCTCGACATATCGCTCGACCGACGGCGGGCGCACGTTCGTCGCACTGCGCGGCGCGCCGGGCGGCGACGACTATCACACCGTCTGGCTCTCGCCCGACGATCCGCTCACCATCCTGCTCGGCAGCGATCAAGGCGCGACGATCAGCGTCAACGGCGGCGCGTCGTGGAGCTCGTGGTACAACCAGTCGACCGCGCAGATGTATCATGTCACCGCGGACGACCGGTTTCCGTATCGCGTGTACGGCGGCCAGCAGGAAAGCGGGAGCGCCGGCGTGCTCTCGCGCGGCAACGACGGCGCGGTGACGGTGCGCGACTGGCACCCCGCGGGGACGGAAGAATACGGCTATTCCGCGCCCGACCCGCTGCATCCGGGAATCGTCTACGGCGGCAAGGTTACGCGATACGACGAGCGCACCGGTCAGTCGCGCGAGGTCGGACCGGTCCTCGGTTGGCGCGATAACCCGCAGGTGCGCTTCGTCCGCACCGCGCCGCTCGCGTTCTCGCCGGCCGATCCGCACGCGCTCTATCTCGCCGGAAACGTCGTGTTCAAGACGACCGACGGCGGCGAACATTGGAAGACGATCAGTCCCGATCTCACCCGGCCCGCCGGCCCCGCGCCGGCGAACCTGGGAATCTTCGCGCAAACCGACGACGCGCAGAAGGCACATCGCGGCGTCGTGTACGCGCTCGGACTCTCGCCGCTCGATGCGAACGTCATCTGGGCGGGGACCGACGACGGCCTGGTGTGGCGCACCGCCGACGGCGGCGGCCATTGGACGAACGTCACGCCGCCGGGGCTCGTCCCGTGGGCGAAGGTCTCGATCGTCGACGCGTCACCGTTCGACCGCGCGAGCGCGTACGTCGCGGTGAACCGCTTCCGGCTTGACGAACAGCGACCGCAGCTGTTCCGCACGCACGACGGCGGCAAAACGTGGACCGAGATCGATCGCGGGCTCGACGCCGCGCCGACCAACGTCGTGCGCGCCGATCCGGTGCGCCGCGGCATGCTCTTCGCGGGCACCGAACGCGGCGTTTGGGTGTCGTACGACGACGGCGCTCGCTGGTCGTCGCTGCGGCTCAACCTGCCGGCGACCTCGGTGCGCGACCTCGTCGTCCACCAGAACGACCTCGCGATCGCGACGCACGGCCGCGGCTTCTGGATTCTCGACGACATCACGCCGCTGCGCCGGTTCGAGACGTTCGCCTCGCAACGGCCGGCGCTGGTGACGCCCGCGCCGGCCTGGCGCGTCGCGCGGGATACCAACACGGACACGCCGCTGCCGCCCGACGAGCCGTTCTCCGCCAACCCGCCCGACGGCGCGGTGCTCGACTACTCCTTGCCGCGTGCGGCGACGCGCGTCACGCTCAACATCCGGGACGAACGCGGCACCGTGCTGCGCACGCTCTCGAGCGAGCCGCCGGCGAACGCCGTCGACGCGAACGCGCTCGACGTACCCGCGTGGTGGATCACGCCGCCGGTCCGGCTCGACGCCGCGGCCGGTGCGCACCGCACCGTGTGGGATCTGCGCGTCGCTACGCCGCGCGCGTTCGACCCGACGCCGACGATCGCGGCGATCCCGCACGCGACACCGGTGGAACCGCAAGGCGCGCTCGTGCCGCCCGGCGCGTATTCCGTCACCCTCGAGGCCGACGGCGTGCAGTCATCGGCGACGCTCGTGGTGCGGCAAGATCCGCGCGCGGCGGTCGATCCGGCCGCGCTGCAGGCGCAATTCGCACTCGCGCGAGCGATCGCCGCGTCGGTCGACGCGACCTACGCGCAGGCCGAGCGGGTTCGCTCCCAGGATGCACAACTCGCCGGGCGCTTCAGGCGCGCGAACGGCCGCTTGGCCCAATTGCTGGCGACCGTCGAGACGGGCGACGGCGCGCCGACCGCCGTCCAGCGCGCGGCGTTCCATTCGCTGCAGCGCGACGTCGACGCGCTCGTGCGATCCGCGCGGAAAGTCGCGGCCTCCCGGGGAACCTCGCACACATGAGTGATCCTGGACCCGAGTCCGTCCCGCACCCTCCCTACGACGAGTTGCGGGCGGCGGCGAGCGGGGATCCCGAGGCGCAGAAATCCGTCGACGCGCTCCAGGCCGAACTGCATTCCGCTACCCCCGATCCGGAAGCCGTGCGCAAGCACGCCTCGTCCCTGCGCAGCATCCCGGTGCTCGAGGCGCGAATCGCCAACTGGTTCGACGACCCGAACACCCAACGCTGGTTCCTCTTCATCACGGACGCGGGGCTGTAGCTGCCGGCACCGGCCACGACGGCACCGCGGGGATCGCGGTGCGGCGCGGACGAGGCACGCCCGTTGCGATCGCGCGCGGGGTCGGCGAAGCCGGTTCGGGCGTGAAGATCGTCGTCGGCGCCACCCGCGGCGCACTCGGATCGTACGGGGGCAAGGTCTGGACGGTGACCGGCCCCTCGAAGGTGATCGTCAGCGTCTTGCTTCGGCCGTCCCAGCCGACCTGCGCGCCGAGACAGCGCGCCAGCGGTGCCAGCTCGACGAGCGGCGGATCGCTCTGCGGCAGCGCGCGCACCGTGCACCGCACGCCGTCGCGCTGCGCGGCCACCGTTCCGTCCGCACCGGCCTCCACCCGATCGGCGAAGTGCGCGATCAGCACCGGCGGGCCGACGACCCGTCCGTCCCGCAGAGCGGCACCCGGCACGCTGGGAACGAACGACCCGTCGACCATGACGGTGACGAGCGCGGCGAGGGCGATGGGGAGGTGAGCCGGTGTCACGGTTGATCCGGGTGTTTCGCGCCGCGGCGCGGGATTTCTCCGCTGACGGGTCGGCCTTCATGGCGCAGGCGATCGCCTTCACGGCGCTCTTCGCGCTGCTGCCGCTGACGCTCGTCGCGGTCGCGATGCTGGCGTTCATCTACGGCACGGACGAAGGGCTCGCGCGCGCGCACGCAGTGATCCAACTCTACGTACCGCAAATCCAAGACCTCATCGCGAACAACCTCGACGTGATCGTCCGTTACCGCGGCGTCACCGGCATCGTGGGGCTGCTCGGCCTGGTGTGGTCCGGCAAAAACCTCTTCCAAGCGCTGACGTACGCGCTCAACCGGTCGCTCGGAATCGTGCATTTCCGCCACATCGTGTGGGACGTGCTGATCGCGCTGGTCCTGGTGCCGTTCGCGGGCATCGTCCTCGTCATGGCGATCGTCCTCCCCGTCATCATCACGCTGCTCGTGCAGTTCTTCGGACTAGAATCCCTGCGCTACGTTCCGCAAATCACGTCGTATGCGGTCGCGTTCGTGCTGGTGTTCATCACGTCGGCGATTCTCTACGCGTATCTGCCGAACCGCCATCCGCGCTGGTCGTCGGTGATCCCCGGCGCCTTCGTGTGCGCGGTCCTCTATTCGATCGCGCAGATCGCCTTCGCCGTCTACACCGCGTACGCCGCGAGCGCGTTCGCGATCTACGGCGCGCTCTCGGCGCTGATCGTGCTGCTGCTGTGGCTCGACCTCATCGGCGTGATCTTCCTCTTCGGCGCGCACGTCAGCGCCGCGTGGGAGAAGGAAGCGGAAGACGCCGCGCTCTCGCTCGCCTCGTAAGGGATCGTCCCCGTTCCGCCGAACCCCGCCGCGTGCGTCGCTTCCTCGTCGTCCTCCTCGTCGCGTTCCTCGGCCTTCCGCTGGTCGCCGCCACCCCGCCGGCGTTCTCCACCAAGCCGAGCGTCGTCGTCTTCCCGTTCACCGCGAACGGCAGCCAGATCGACCGCGAGGCCAGTTCCCGTCTCGCGACGATCATCGCGACCCGGATGGCGGAGACCAACACCGTGACGGTGATCCCGCCGCCGCCGGGGACCGAGCGCAAGGACTTTCTCTCGGTAGCGCGAGCCAACAATGCCGACTACTACGTCGCCGGCTTCATTTCGTCGCTCGGCAACGGCGTCTCGATCGTCGAACAGGTCGTCAGCGCGTCGACGGGGGTCGTCGTGTTCAGCAGCACAGCCCAGCTGAGCACCTACGCCGAGGCCGCAGGTCAAGGCGATGACCTGGCGACGTTCGTCGCCCGTCACGCGAACCGCGCATACGCCTCGATCGGCACGCCCCCGCCGGCCGCGAGTCCGACACCGCAGCCGGCCGGCGGAGCGCAGACGAATCTCGGGAAGCTGTTCGGGCGCAAGAAAAAGACCGCCGCGACCGCAAAGCCCAGCGCCGCGCCGGCCACGGCCGCCAGCGCACCGGCCGCAGCCCTCATCAACGTCACGCCGAGCCCGAAACCGATCGCCGTGCAAGCGGCCCAGACCGCGCCGCCCACGCCGGCGCCCGTTGCAGCGGCAACCGCACTAGCCGCCGCAGCAGCCGCGGCCGCCGCCGGCCCGAGTACCGGCCGGGCGATCGTCCCGGTCGGCGGCAGCGCCGACCCCGCCCTTCGCGAAGTCGCGACGGCGCGGGCTGCGGAACGCGCCCACGCGGACCGGGTCGAATCGAGCGCGGTCGCCTGCGGCGAACATCCTCACGACGCCGTGCTCAGCGGAACGCTGTCGACTCGGCCCGGCCCGGCAAGCGGCGGCGCCGGCGCGACCTTCGACCTGACCGCCGCGGACTGCGCCGGCAAGGTGCTTTGGCACGGCTCCTACAGCAACGATGCCGCCGGCCCGCAAGCGAGCCAAGTCGCCGTAGAACGAGCCGTCGACGGCGCCGTCGGCGCTTACCTCAGCCCGCCGAAGCGCAGGCGTCGCCGCTAGGCCTGTTCCGCCTCGCGGTCGTCCAACAGGCCGACCGGCAGGTCGACCACGATGCGGCGCGCGGCGACGTCGATCGCCCGGATGAACGCGCCGACCATCGGCACCATCCCGCGCCCGCCGCCGGGCAGGGCGACGACCAAGACGTCCTGCGCGGGATAGTGTTCGACCCCGCTCACCGTGGCGAGCGTCGTCCCCGACGCGTCGAGCAAGACGCAGCCGACGAGATCGTCGTCGAGATATTCGCCCTCGGCCAACACGACGTCGGCGCGATCGATCGCCAGCGTTGCGCCGACGAGCGCATCCGCCGCGTTCGCATCGTCGACGCCTTCGAAGTGCACCAGCGGCCGCTCTTTGTGCATCCGCATCGCGCCGATGCGCAGCGTGCGCAACGAACCGTCGCGCAGCGTCGCACGCAGCGTGACGCCCTTCGCCAGCGCGTCCGCACCGATCCGCGTCGGCGCGACCTTCAGCTCACCGCGCAGCCCGAACACGCCGGCCACCCGGCCGGCGTTGGCGTCAGTCGGCGTCGGGACTCTCGGCGACGTTCTTGTCGCCCGCATGCTCGGCTTCACCTTCGAGCACTTCGTCTTCGAAGGAGATGATGTCGATGCTGATGCGGCCTTCGGCGCTCGCGCGCACGAGCGTGCGCAACGCCTGCGCGACGCGTCCGCTGCGACCGATCACCTTGCCGAGATCTTCGTGTTCGACGACCAGCTCGACGACCGGACCCTTTTCGGTCTCGACCTCTTCGACCAAGACGTTGTCCGGCTTCGACACCAGTTTGCGTGCGAGAAATCCCAGCAGATCCAGCGCGCGCTCTTGCGCTTTCGCCGGATCGTCGGTCTTGCGCGCCCCGCGATCGGGCGAGTCGCGCCGAAACCGGCGCGGCTTTTCCGCGTCGTCGGTAGCGGCACCGCCGCCGCTGCGATCGCGCCGCCCGCGGCGCGGACGCTCGTCTTCCGGCTCGATGTCGTCGTGCGCCGCTTCGTCCGAAGCGATGCGCCGCGCACCGAGGGTGGAGGTACGTTCTTCTTCCGGCGCCGCCGCCTCGTCGCCGAAAAGACCGAATTCGTCGTCGAACGCGCTCACGCCGAACGCCTGCTTACGACTTCTTCTGCTTCGGCTGACGCTTGACTTCCGAAATCGGTCCGCGTTCCACGAGTCCCAATTCCGCAAACAAACGCCGCACCGGATCAGACGGCTGCGCGCCCTTGGCCAACCATTCCTTGACCTTGTCCTGGTTCACGACGAGCGTCTTCGGCTCAGTCCGAGGATTATAATGCCCCAGAATTTCCAAAAACTTGCCATCCCGAGGCGACCGAGCATCAGCCACAACAAAACGGTACGTCGGCTGCTTCTTGGCGCCCATGCGCCGGAGTCTGATCTTAACCATGATTACTTTCTAGAAAATCCCGCAAACCAATTTCGCGGGCGGTTGGAGCATACACGATTGTTTCGATTGAGCCCACATCGTCGCTGCTGCTGCGGCGACCGTCATCCCGACGGCGGGGCGTTTGCGCAGGAGCGAAGCCAGGATGGCGAGAGCGACGGAGCAACCGAGTATCGTTCGGCGCACGATGCGCCGAACGGTACGTCCCCGCCGTCGGGATGACGGTCACCGCAGCAGCCGCCACCCTCACCGCCCCAACCCCATCATCGAGGGCAATTTCGGAAACCGCCCCTTCTTCACCCCACCCAGTTGTTTCATCATCGTCCGAGAAGCCTCGAACTGCTTCACCAGCCGGTTGACGTCCGAGACCTGCGTCCCGCTGCCCATCGCAATGCGCTTGCGGCGCGACCCGTTGAGCACCTCGGGACGCTCGCGTTCGCGGCGCGTCATCGAGCAGATGATCGCCTCGACCCGCTTGACGTCCCGCTCGTCGATCTCGACGTTCGGCAGCGCTTTGGAAAGCCCCGGGATCATCTTCATGATGTCCGCCATCGAGCCCATCTTGCGGACCTGACGGAGCTGCTCGAGGAAGTCATCCAGCGTGAACTGCGACTTCCGCATTTTCTTGGCGAGGTCTTCGGCCTGCTGCTCCGAGTAGACGCTCTGCGTCTTCTCGATCAGCGTGAGGACGTCGCCCATCCCGAGGATGCGCTGCGCGAGGCGGTCCGGGTAGAACGGTTCGAGCGCGGTGACCTTTTCGCCGACGCCGACGAACTTGATCGGCGCGCCCGTCATCCGATGGATCGAGAGCGCCGCGCCGCCGCGCGCGTCGCCGTCCATCTTGGTGAGGATCACGCCCGTGATGCCGAGCCGCTCGTTGAACGTCTTGGCGACGTTGACGGCTTCCTGACCGGTCATCGCGTCGGCGACGAACAAGATCTCGGTCGGTTTGACCGCGGCCTTGATCCGCTCGAGCTCTTCCATGAGCCGGTCGTCGATCTGCAGCCGGCCGGCCGTGTCGATGATGACCGTCGGGATGCCGAGGCGGCGCGCTTCGGCGACGCCGTCCCGGGCGATCGCGACCGGATCGCCTTGACCGGCATCGTAGACCGGCAAGTCGATCTGCTTGCCGAGCGTCTTGAGCTGATCGATCGCCGCAGGCCGATAGACGTCGGCCGCGACGAGCAGCGTGCGGCGGCCCTGTTCTTTGAGCCGCAGCGCGAGCTTGCCCGCGTGCGTCGTCTTGCCCGAGCCTTGCAGCCCGACCATGAGATACACGGTCGGCGGAGCGTCGCTGTACGTCAGGCGGGCGGCCGCGCCGCCGAGCAGCTCGACGAGCTCGTCGTAGACGATCTTGACGACGGTCTGCGCCGGCGTCAGCGAGGTCAAGACGTCGGAGCCGACCGTCTTCTCTTTGATGCGCGCGACGAAGTCTTTGGCAACCGGCAGCGCGACGTCGGCTTCGAGCAGCGCGATGCGGACTTCGCGCAATACCTCAGCGACGTCCGACTCACTGAGTCGGCCGCGATTTGCCAGCCGGTCGAAGATCGCGCCTAAGCGCTCGCCAAGTGCCTCTAACATTCGTGCTTACCGGGGTGGGTTCACCGAGTGAACCCTATCCTTTGGCTCCTTCGACGGCTTCGATCTTCTGGACGGCGTCGCCGACCGTTTTGATCTTCTCGGCTTCTTCGTCGGGGATGTCGATGCCGAACTCGGTCTCGAACGCCATGACCAGCTCGACTTGATCGAGCGAATCCGCGCCGAGATCGTCCGTGATCGACGCTTCGGGCGTGACCTCGGCTTCTTCGACGCCGAGCTGTTCGACGATGATCTTCTTGACGCGTTCGAGTGTATCGGCCATGGTGCTTTGCTTGAGACTCCTGAAAGAAGCGAGGAAGTTGTTGCGCGTGCTACATCAAGAAGCCGCCGTCGACGACCACGGTTTGGCCGGTGACGTAACGGGCGGCGTCGGAGGCGAGAAAGGTGACGACGGGGGCGACGTCCTCGGGGGCACCCGGCCGGCCGAGAGCGATGGTGGAAAGGTAGTGTTCGCGAGCGGCAGCCGGCATCTCGGCGGTCATCGCGGTCTCGATCAGACCCGGGGCGACCGCGTTGACCCGGATGTTGCGGGACCCCAGCTCTTTCGCGAGCGACTTCGCCAAGCCCAGCAAGCCGGCTTTGGTTGCGCTATAGGCACTCTGCCCGGCGTTTCCGGCCACGCCCACGATCGAGGAGACCAGGACGATCGAACCGGCGCGCTGCTTCACCATCGGCTTGGCGACCGCCGCGCACAGGTAGAACGCCGACTTGAGATTGACGTCGAGGAGGCGGTCCAGATCGGCGCTCTTGAAGCGCAGGATCAAGCCGTCTTGCGCTTGCCCGGCATTGGCGACGGCGACGTCCACCCGCCCCATGGCGGCGACCACCTGGCCGATCGCTTCGGCGACCGCCTTCTCGTCGCAGACGTCGACGATGTGGTTCGCGGTCTTGACGTCGGGCCGCGCTGCGCGGCACGCCGCCGCGGTCTCGTCCAACGCCGCGGCGTCGCGTCCGAACAGCGCGAGATCCGCTCCGGCTCGCGCAAAATCGACCGCGATCGCGCGTCCGATCCCGCGGCTCGCGCCGGTGACGACGGCCACCTTGCCCCTCACGAGACGGCGCTCGGTGCGAGCTGCGCGCGCAGTCGCTCGACGCCCGCCGCATCGGTAACGCTGATCGCCTTGGGCGCACCGTCGATTCGCCGGAACATCGGCGCCAACACCGCGGAACCGCCGAACTCGACGATGAGGTCGAGCTTGAGCGCGACCATCGCGACGGCGGTCTCGTGCCAGAGCACTTCGTGCGTGACCGAACGGATCAGGTTGTCCTTGATCTGCTCGACGTCGGTATACGGCTTCGCATCGACGTTCGAGATGACGGTGAAACGCGGCGGCATGACCGCCGCGGCCATGACGTGCGGCGCGAACTCGTCCTTCGCCGGATCCATCAGCACGCTGTGCCACGCTCCGGCCACGTTGAGCGGAACGACCCGTTTCGCGCCGGCTTCCATCGCCAACTCGCCCGCGACGCGCACGGCGTCGGCGTCGCCGCTGATGACGATCTGCCCGGGCGCGTTGAAGTTCGCCAGCTGCACGCGGCCCGCGCCGCGTTCGACGGCTTCGGCGACGACGGCGCGCAGCGCATCGGGCGCGAGGCCCAGCACCGCGGCCATCGCGCCGCGCGCGATCGTCGCCGCGCGATGCATCGCGAGACCGCGCTCCGCCACCAGCGAGAGCGCCGTCTCGAACGACAATGCGTCGGCGAGCGTCAGCGAACAGAACTCACCGAACGAATGGCCCGCGCTCACGACCGGATCGAGCGCGTCACCGACCGCGCGCGCCAGCGCGACGTTGGTGACGAAGATCGCCGGCTGCGCGTAGCGCGTCTCGCGCAAGGTCTCTTCCGGACCGCGTTCGCACAAGCCGAGCAGATCGTAGCCGAGCACGACTTTCGCTGCGGCGAACGTCGCGGCGGCACCGGGGAACGCGTGCGCCGCGTCCGCGCCCATGCCGACCGTTTGCGAGCCTTGTCCCGGAAAGACGACGCCGACCCGCACTACGCGGCCACCTTCGGCGTCGCCGACCAGCGCCACGCGACGGCACCCCAGCTCAAGCCGGCGCCGAAGCCGACGAAGAGGATCACGTCGCCGTCCTTGAGCTTGCCGGCGGCGACCGCCTCCGAGAGCGCCATCGGAATCGATGCCGCGCTCGTGTTGCCGTAGCGATCGATGTTGACGACGACGCGGTCGCTGGGCATGTTGAGATACTTCGCGGCGGCGTCGATGATGCGTTGGTTCGCCTGATGCGGTATCAGCCACGTGACGTCGTGCGCGGTGACGCCGGCGCGTTCGAGCGCGACGTTGGTCGCCTCGATCATCTTGGTGACGGCGAAGCGGAAGACTTCGCGCCCGTTCATGTGGATCGTGTTCCGTTTGGCGGCCACGTCCTCGGCGGTCGGCGGCGGCTGCGCCGTGCCGCTGAACGGCAGATAGAGATCTTCGGGGCGCGAACCGTCGGCGCCGAGCTCGGCTCCGAGATACGAGTCGACGTCGGTCGCCTCGAGTACCACCGCGCCGGCTCCGTCACCGAACAAGATCGCCGTCGAGCGATCATCATAATTGACCAGGCGAGTCAGCTCTTCGGCTCCGACCAGCAGGACGCGCTTGAAGACGCCGGTCCGCACCAGGCTCGACGCGACGGTCAAGCCGTAGATGAAGCCGCTGCAGCCGATCTCCATATCGAACGCCGCGATGCCGGAGATGCCGAGCTTGCTGCCCAGCACGCAGGCCGTCGCGGGGAAGGCATAGTCCGGCGTGACGGTCGCGACGATGATGCAGTCGAGGTCCGCGGGCTGGAGGCCCGCGTGAGCGAGTGCATTGCGCGAAGCGGCGAGCGCGAGGTCGCTGGTCGGCTCATCGAGGCGCGCCGCGTGACGCTCCTTCATTCCGGTACGCGTCGTGATCCACTCATCCGACGTGTCGAGCATGCGCTCGAGGTCGGCGTTGGTGATCACGCGCTCGGGCACGAAGTGCCCGACGCCGGCGATGCGGACCCCGGTGGCGTTCAATTAACCGTGGTTGTGGCCGGCGTGCTCGTCCTTCGGCGTCACGACCTGACGGCCGTCGTACGTGCCGCAGAACGCGCACACGAAGTGCGGTCGCTTCGGCTGGTGGCATTGCGCGCACTCGACCGTCGTGACGGGGTTGAGCTTCCAGTTCGCAGCGCGCCGGCTACGGGTCTTGGACCGGGGGGTTTTCCACTTGAGATTCGCCATGATCGCCTTCCGTCGTCGCGGGTGGACAGGTGCACCCGCCTCCCGCGTTCTTACTCCGGCCGCAGTCCATGCACAGACCGCGGCATGTTTCGCTGCACGTCAGGATGTACGGGAGCGCGCTGGTCGCCAGTTGTCTCACCAGATCGCTCACGTCCAAGGACGTGCCGTTCAGTACGTTGTTCTCTCCGAAGGGGTCGCTCGCTCCGCTAGGCGGATCGAACCGTTCTTCGACGTCGACCCGCAAGGGGACGACGACGTCCTCGAGACACCGGTCGCACGCGCCCGCAACGTCGATTTCGAGCGTTCCGTCGATCTGTATTCCTCGGTCAACGTGCCGCAGGTCGAGCCGAACGTGCGCCGGCTGCGGGAACGTGTACGAGGAGAACGGCGGAACCTCGACCCGTTCGTCGAGGGACATCGGATGCCCCGCGGCAAGCAGAGAACCGACATCGACTACCAGTGTTGAACCCATATCATAGAACGAGGCCCCCGCGGGGCCCCACTGCAACCGTGTCATGGTAGACGACGCCGGGGCCCTTGTCAACGCAAGAAGGCGGCGTGAAGGGAGCGGCGCATGAACACGAACCTCGGCGTGGCCTTCGCCCCCCAGATCGCCGCCGCGGCGACGCGCCACAACCTCGACCCCCGCTTGCTCGCCGCCGTCGCCGCCCAAGAGACCGGCGGCCCGGCCAGCAGCTCCGGCCGCAACGTCGTCGGCGACGGCGGGCACGGACACGGCGTCTTCCAGATCGACGACCGCTGGCACGCCTTCGCGCGAACCCCAGCCGCAATGGACCCGGCCCAAAACGCCGACTACGCGGCCGGGATGCTGGCGTCGAATCTGAACCGCTACGGCGGCGACGTCCACGCCGCGCTCTCCGCCTACAACACCGGCTCGCCCACGGCGGCCGGTACCCAGACCACGTGGGGCGACGGCACGCAGCTGGGCTACGCGGATTCGGTCCTGCGCCACTACACGCAGCTCGGCGGCTCCGGCGGAACGGCCGCGACCGTGCCGGCCGCCTCTTCGGTGTCGACCAGTTCGCAACCGGACATCTCCGCGCTGTTCGGCCTGTTCCAGCAGCTCAGCGGCGCAGGCGCCGCGATGGGGATGCCGCTCAACGTGCCCCCGTACCATCCGCTCGCCAAGATCGACGAGCACGACCAGCGCGACCTTGCCCCCGACAGCACCGCCGCAGCCGCCGACCCCTCGGCGTAAGGAAAGGACCGACTCAGTACATGGGCTTCAACCTTCTCGGCGCCGTTGCCGGCGCAGCGCAGGGCGCGGTCATGGGCGGCAACCCGCTCACCATCGGCGCCGGCGCCCTCACCGGCGGGTTCGGCGGGACCGGCGCGAACAACGTCGGCGGCTTCGCCAACTCCGGCCAGGATCTGCTCAACGGCGGCTATCTCGCCGCGACCCAAGGTCTCGAAGCGCAGCAGCTGATGTTCCAGCTGCAGCTCCAGGCGCAGTCGCAGCAATTCGACGAGATGACCTCGGAGCGCTCGGAGCTGCTGCGCCAGCAGAACACCCTGCGCGACGTCGCCATGCAGCAGCGCAAGGCCGACAACGAAATCACCAAGGTCGTTATCTACCTGCGCGCCTCGTGAAGTTCCCCGTGAAACAAGGCGCACCAAGCACACGAAGCGCGCCTAACGCCCCGCATAAGGTACAGCGACGGGTACAGTAAACACACCGAGCGCACCGAGCGTACTCTTTGCCGCTTGGCGCAGGGTCGGACCCCGAAGCGGGCGCAACGGCCTCCTCAACAGCACGCCTCCGGTAGCCACGGACGGCCGCCGGGCGCACATCGCCGGCGCCAGCGTCGGCAGAGGAGAGCCCCACCTCGTGTCCATCGGTACCGAGATCAGCCACGACCCGGCCGTCCAGCAGCTAGTCACCAACGCGCGCGCCGCGGGCGTCCAGCAACTCACCGACGCGAAGACGTTCATCCACGCATCGCTCGCGCATCTCCAAGGCTCCGTCGACGCCGAGATCCCGACAGCCGAGCAGGCCGTCATCGACCTGGCCCTCGACCTCATCCCCTCGGGACAGACGCGCACCGGCGTCAAGGCGTTCGTCGACGCGTTCGCCACGCCCGCGGAAGCGACGCTCGGCACCGAGGCGAAGTCGCTCGTCGCCACGGCGTTCGGCATCGCGCTCCTGCGCGCCGACGCGATCCTCGCGACGGCCGGGGCGAAGTAGCCGGTGGACACAGCGAGCGCGCCTGCGGTCACGCCGACCGTCGGGCGCATCGTCCATTTCGTGCTGACCGACGGCCAGGTGCGCCCGGCGATCGTCGTACGCGTCTGGAGCCCGGAGATGGTGAATCTACGCGTTTTCCTCGACGGGACGAACGACAGAGACGTGGCGGGCGCCTGCAACGCGGACGGATGGGCCACGTCCGTTCACTATCACGAATACGCCGTCGGCAACTACGCGCCAGGCACCTGGTTCTGGCCGCCGCGCGAGGCGCCGGTCATGCAAGAAGGCGGGGCGGCGTGAGGCGTCTGTATCGCGCAATCAGGACCGGGTGCCGCAAGGCGCCCGCGTTCCTGGTCGCTCGGCGGCGGGTGCGGCGGTGAAGAGCGTCGGCCTCCTGGTGGCATTGCTCGGCGCTGGCGCGCTCACCGCAGAGCCGCCGATCGCGAAGCGTCGACCGGAGCCCGTCCCCGCGCGATCGGCGCGGCCGTACTACGGGCGGTCCATCGAACCGCGCTTCTGCTGCGGCATCGCGTCGCGCCACGGCGACGGTCAGCGGCGGCGCCTGCGACAACGCCAGCCGATCTTCGTTCGCCCGACGCACGCCGAGCAGAAACGACCGGAGCGCGCGCTGCGCGCCGCTCAGGCACTCGACCTTCTCGGCGAACTGTTCGGCATCCCGGAAATGCGCGAACTCGCGAGGCGCGCATGACCCTCCCCGCCGTAGAAACCGCCGTCGCCCTCGCCGCCGACGCGACGAGCGACGCGCATCGCGACGTGATCGTGCGGCTGATTCCGCAGCACAACGGCGCTCCCGTGGCGTCCGTCTTCCCGCACCCAGACGGCGGCGCGCGCGTGCTGCTCTCGACGGCTGGGCCGCTGCCGGGCGCGATCCTCACGGCCGACCTGACGCCGGACGTGTTCGAGACGCGCGAGACGATGCTGCGCGCTCTGCTGGCGCCGCATCTCGACGCGCCGTGCACCTGCGATGCCGACCTCGGCTTCGTAGGGTGTCGGCCATGCGATACGGAGGCGGCGATCAGCGCCGTGCTGGACGGATCATGAACGCCGAACGCACAGCCCTCGAACGCATCGTCGTCGCCGAGATCGGCTCCCACCGGCACTGCGGCGTCGTCGACGCGATCCTCAATGCGGGCTACCGAAAGCGCGACCCCGACGAACCAACGCTCGCGCAGCTGCGCCAACGCCTCCCCGACCTCAAGACCTACGCATTCCGCGACCACCACGGATGCCACGCGACGGTTATGCTCAGGGACGTCTATGCGATGCTCGGGATGAAGTCGGACGCGGCCTTCCGATTCGGCGATCCCGTCATACCGGAGAGCGCGCTCCGCTCGGAGCACGGCGACGTGCATCTCTACGTCCGCCGGTTCGGCGATTCGCACGAACTCGCGACACGCTCCGGCGGCGTCATCGTTTGGCCTGGCGAGCTTCGCCGCGCCACCGACGATGAGATTGCGGCGGCGCGCGAGTGAACCGCTTCGCGCTCCGCATCGCCGTCGTCATCGGTGCGCTGGCGATCGTTGGGATGATGGCGTTCGCGTGAGTGCGCCTCCTCCTCCGACGCCGCACAGCGTCCAGGTTGTATTGCGCGAAGGTCCGCCGCCGCGAAGCGACTGGCGCTGCACGATCGGCTGGCATTCGATGAAGCTCGGCCGCCTGGAGGATCCCAAGCGCGATACGATCGCGATCGAATGGATGTGGTGCCGACGATGCGGCCACGTTCCGCCGCTTCCGGTCGATCGTGACGCGCAGCCGCAGTCGCCATGGAAGCGCGCGTAAAGCGAGGTGACCATGCGCCGCCCTCGTCAAAGGCGGCTACAGCAACGCGAAGGCGACTGACAACGCCGATGCGGCGCGTAGCTCGTGGTCGGGCTGCGCGTCGCTTTTGATCCCGTATACGAATGCAAAAAAAAAGAGCCCCCGGCTTGTCGCCGAGGGCTCAGGTCCGGTACGCCAACAGGGTTTGATTCCACCACGATGGGCGGCGCGGGTCAAGGGCGATCGTTCACCCGCCGTCGCACGTCAGCACGACCCGCCGCTCCCGAACCCAAACCGTCACCGCCGATCGCGGCCCGCACGCCCTCGCGCGCACGAGGTCCTCGTACTCCCGCTGCGTGATCGGCGTCGCGTCGGGGCCGTTGGGCGCGAAGTACGAGACGCTCCAGGAGCCGCCGAAGGAGACGAGCCTGAGGCCGACGTCGCGCGCAGCAAGCCCCGCGGCCGAGCAGCACAGCGCGATCGCGGCCGTCAGGGCGACGAGGCGCCTCATCGTGGCGCCGGGGGCGGCGCACCGAGTTGCGCCTCCGCAGCGAGCCAGATCGGCTTCCCAGCGGCGAGCGCGGCGATCCCCGGCGGCAGCACGACGTTCGCCGCCGAGACCGCGACGTCGAGGTAGCCGTGCGCGAGCGCGCCCGCCAGGCCCGTCCCGAGGTGCACGTCGATCGCGTGGCCGACGAATGGGGCTGCGGCCTGCACGGCGACGGAGGAGAGTACGGTGCCGAGACCGGCGCCGAAGACGTGCTTCGTGTTCAGCGCGAGGCCGAGGCGTTGGAAAAAGTTCACGACGCAATCCCCCGCAGCGTGAAGGCGTGCAGGTCGTCGATCGACCCGAGGAAGTAGTCGTGGTCGACGTTGCCGATCACGCCCGCGATCGCCGCCTTCTTCTGCCCGTCGCTGTACTGCCAGAGCATCGAGCTGCGCCACGCGGACGGGACCGGCGCGGCAGCGTCATTGCTGTACGCCGCGACGTAGAGCGGGTGCCCCGCGAAGCCATAGCCGCCGCGCAGGTGATCGCCCGGGAAGCTGTAGCTCATGTAGAGCAGCATGCGCGCCCCGCCGAGGTGCGGCTCGACAGTCCTCAGGAAACCGGAGATCTGCGCGATCGCCGTGTCCGGATCGACGTCGCACGCCTCGCAGTCGAGCGTGGGCGGCAAGTCGCCGTTCTGCGGCCGGTAGACCGAGAGGAAGTGCCTGGCTTGCGCGACCGGATCCGAGTGCCAGGAAAGGTAGTGGTAGGCGCCGGCTACCATGTGCGCGCGGATCTCGGCGACATGGTTGCGCGCGAACTGATCGTCCGTCTCGCCGACGCCTTCGGAGGCTTTGCAGATGCCGAACGAATAACCGGCGGCCTTGACTGCGGACCAGTCGACGCCGACCTGATAGGCCGAGACGTCGATGCCGTTGACGTGGATCATGGCTGCTCCTTGACGAGCTCGCCCTCGTGCGAGTGGATCCCAGCATCGACGGCCGCGCGGATCGACGGCGGCGGCTCGGGCATCGTCGCGATGGTGCCGGATCGTTGTCTGAAGTGCCGCACGACGCTGACGATGTACGTCGTCGCCTCGGCGAGGTTGGTGCGCAACTGCTCGGTCCCGGCGCGCAGCGCAGCCGTCTCGTCGCCTTGCCTGCGAACCTCGGCCAGGAGCTGCTCAACGCGACGGTCGAGCGCCTCGAAGCCCGCGCTGATGGAGGCCAGGCCGCTCTCCGCGACCGCCTGGCGCCGTTCGGCGTACCGCAGGCGTGCGTACAGGACGGCCTTGGGGACCGTCAGCCAGCCGAGAACGCCCAGCGCCGATGCGATGCCCAGCGACGTCGCGACGATCGTCAGGACGCCGTAAATCTGGGCCGTCGTCGGCAACGTGATGTCGGCGAGGGGAATACGCATGCTGAAACCTCCGCGGAGCGAGGCGCAGATCGTCATGGGCGGCCTCCTGGGGAAAGAAAAAGGGCCGCGAATGCGACCCCGGCTGGGACTACGCGCCAGCGAACAGCCAGCGCAGCCGTCCGAGAAAGGACGTGCGCGGCGCGGTCGCATGCAGCTCACCCTTGAGCTTCTCGATCTCAGCCTGCTGCTCTTGAATCGCGCGCGTCAGTACCGGAATGACGCCGCTGTAGTTCATGCCGAGATAGCCGCGCTTGTCGGCGGTGACGAGTTCCGGCAGCACCTTCTGCACGTCTTGCGCGATGAAGCCGAGGTCGCGCTTCCCGGTCGCCTTCCAGGTGAACGCGGAGGGCTTCAGCACCATCGCGGCTGCGAGCCCGTAGCCGACGGGGCGAATGTCTTTCTTCCAGCGCCGATCGGAGGCGTTCGTGTAGACTCCGCCGCGCACGGGAGCGTACCCGGTGCCGTCTGAGTTTTGGAACTGTGCGCCGTTGGCATTGTAAATGCGGAGCGTGCCGTAGCCTGAGGCATCGACACCGACAGTCATGCCATTGGTTGGCGCGTTGATAATTCCGTTATACGGAATCGAAATTGCGCCTCGGTCCAACTCGAATCCACCGCCGTCCGGGAAACGAGCGTTGTTCGCCGAGTTCGCGGCGTTGTTGATCAAGACGGAGCCGGACGCCGAGCCTGCGTGCAACGTCAAAGTGTTTGCATCGCCGAAGATGTACGCGCTGCCGAACGACGCGTTTGCGTTTGCAGCTACGCTGAACCCAGCCGAGAAGGCCGGTGTATAGGCGAACCATTGCGCGATCGTTGCCTTCTTCGTCGTACCGGACTGAACGATCGGAACGGTGTCCGCTCCCGATACGCTGGTAGCGGCCGGAAGCCCCGAGATCGGGACATCGGCGCTCGCCGTGGACACGGCCAAGGCAAGCCCGATGGTGAGCAGGAACGCGAGTGTGCGTTTGAACATGCGGAGACCTCCACGGTTTGCAGGCACGCGGGCCCGGAGCGGGTTATGATGCCGTAAGCGGTTCGTAAGAGCCGACAGCGCGCTGAAAGTACAGCCGCGCATTGTAGACGCGCGGCGACGCCGCAGAGGAGAATAGGGTGAAGACACGATTGATCGCCGGGCTCGTTTTGGTGGCCGGGCTCGCGGCTTGCGGTGGGGGTGGCGGATCGTCGGCGGTGCCGGCGCCCATTGCGACGCCCACGCCGAGCTCGCAGCCCGTGACGTACGCAGCGCGCATTCGGTGGTCGGGCGCGATGGCGCCGGTCGGCGCGCTCGCGGCGCAGGGCCTGCGTCGGACGAGTGCTGCCGCGACGCCGCTACCGGTCATGATCGCGGCGCAGGTGTGCGCGCCGGGGCCGGCCTGCGATGACGTTCCATCCTCGAACGAGGGCTATCCGAACCACGGGGCGATCATCACGGTCGACGTGAGTCCGGGCCCCTCGCCGTCTGTGGTGCCGACGTTCGCGCCGGTCACAGGCCCCGCCGCGATCGCGTCGCCGCAAGCATCCCCTTCCCCAGGAACACTGAACGTCACATCGACCGTGAGCGCAGGCCAGGATCAAGTCAGCGTCACCGTGCCGATCGCGGGCGCGCCGATCACGCAGACGACGACGATCAACATCTATCCGAGCACCGCATGGGGATGCGGGCCCGCGTTTCCGCACTTGACGACGGCCGCGAGTTTTTCCGGCGGCGTCCTGAATCCAGTGACCGACCCAGCGGCGGCTGACGTATATCTGTCCGGCCCATACTGCACCGGCGCGTTCTACAACGGCGCGGAGTCAGCGACGACGCTTCACGTCCCCGGGGGCGCGACGTTGCTCGCTGCGGACACGGTTTCGTTCATTGACGCGGGAGTGTCGCTCTGGCACAGCGACTTCACGTCAACGCCGCTGACGCAAGTACCGCCGCCGGGGACGACGCGCTGGATTTTGCTCGCAAAAACGTCGCTAGGCAGCTACGTCAAGTTCCTGTTCTTCCGCGGTGGCTCGCCGGATGCGATCTGCAATGCGCCGTTGGCGCCAGTGTGCGTCGATCATGGCACCGCCGGATTCACGGGTGGCCTAGCGGGAACGGCCGTCGGAAGCTGGGAGCAAAGCGGAGCGAGTATCGACGGCAAGTTCTAGCGTTCCGGATGGAACGCGTGCCCGAACGCGATTGACGCATGCGCCTTGAGCGCCGCGTCGTATGTCCGGTCGGCCCCGAGCACGCCGTGCCCTCTAAGCGCGGCGTGCTTCGCGATCTGCGGGTTGTGATCGTCCAGCGTTCGCCCTGACGTCATCGACGGCCAGAGCGTCACGAGCCCCTGCGTCTCCATCGCTTCAAGTTCGTCCATAACGCCCATGTCGCGCACGCGCAGCGCGACGAGGCTGTCTCCGCCGGCGAGCGGATGCGTATGCCAGGCGACGCAACGATGCGGCGTCCATGAACCGAACTGCGAGTGCGGATCGGGGCCGTGGAAGATCAAGAAGAGCTTGTGCACCGGACCCCCTAGTACGTGATGATGTTGTGGCCGATGAGTCGCCCCATGACCATCTGGGCGCCGACGACGCGCAGCTTCTGGAACATCCCGGGGCCGCCCCATTCGAGCATCGTCACCGGATAGAGCCCGCCGTCCACGCCCTGCAAGAGCGTGCCGATCGTCATCGCACGCGTCTCGATCCACGACCCGTCCGGCCGCCTCCAGAGGTGCGTCTCCTCGATCTCGAAAACTTCGGCTTTCGCACCCTCGCCGACGCGCACGCGCATCAACAGGCCAGGCATCGACGACGAAGCGATAACGGGCTTCCACTGGTCATCGGGCCCGCACACGTCGTCTCCCGCAACGATGTTTCCGGCGCGGATCATCCCACGTCTGGTGAGCATCAGCTGATCGACGGAGGGGCATTGGGTTCCACCACCGCCGCCGCCTGGCGGAGTGCCGCCGGTGCCGGTGCTGACCGCGGGTGTATTGCACTGCATGTTGACGGCGATCGGAAGGAAGCCGTCGAGATTCAACCATTGATGATCGGCGACGCTGGCAGTCGATGCGGCCTGCTGGCGGACATCAATGGCGTTCGTCGCCATGTTGATCCGCATGCAGAAGTAGTACGGCGTCGATGCGTTCAGTCCAGTGACGGGATCGTTATTGGCCGTCACCGCCGTCGTCGTACCGACCGCCTGCGACGGATAGTGGACGGTCGGCACTGACGATCCGTTCGTCCCATCCCAATAGATCGTCACGGTGCTGTTCCCGGTGGTGCCCGTGCCCGTGCTGGCGGTATACGTGAACCCCGACGTCGAAACCGCGGCCTGCAGCGTCCCGTTGAGCTTCAGATGCAGCGTCGTCGTGAGATCGCCGCCGCTGTTCCACGATCCGCGATAGCCGCCGTTCATGCGGCCATAGTTCACGCCAACGTAGCCGTCGCCCGAGTCGAAGAAATCTCCGTTCGCATCGGCCTGCGCGCTGACGGCCCAGTTGATTGCTGAGGTCTGACCGAACGAATCTTTGTAGTAGATCCCGAGATCGATATTGTCGCCGGCAAACGCGTTGACCGCGCGCACGAACGTCGCGGTGCCCGCGCCCACGTTGTACGTGACGCCCGAGCCCCATTTGACTGGCACGGCATCGGTCGTTGCGCCGCCGTTGATTCGTGTGACGGTGTAGACGTCGCCGGCCCACGACGGCTGCGCGCTGAAGTCTGAGACCGTGACGGTGAGCGTCGTGGTCTGCCGGACGCCGCGGCCGATCGTGCGCGTTGACGCTGAACCGGTCGTGACGGTCGGTCCGGCCGAGACCAGCGCCGCCGGCATCGCGCCCATCGCGGTGTTCGCGATTCCGCCGCCGACGATGCTGAACCATTGCGAGGGCCAGGTCACCGCGCTCGGTGCGCCCGACTGATCGACGTAATAGACGCCGACATCGACGGAGACGCCGGCCGGGATCTGCACGGTGCCGGCATACGCGCCGGTCGTCGTAGGCGTGAGGGGGTTGACGATGCCGACCGGCTCGTGCGAGCCCGCCTTGCGTAGGATCAGGACGGCGTTCTGGAGCCAGTTCGGGACGGTACCGAACGAACCGCCGTAGTCGGCCGCCGCGACCTGGAAGGTGACGTCCTGCATCGCGACGCCGGATCCCGCACGCTGCGCGCCGACCGTCGGGGCACCGGAGAGCGTCGGGCCGGCCGAGGCGATGCCGCCAGGCATCTTCGCCAGGGCCACGGTGCCGATGATGACGGTTGCGGCCGGTGTCGCGATGACGAACCCGTGCGCAGCATCCGCGAAGCGCGTCTCCGTGCCGCCGGTCGGGACCGCAGGCGCTTCGTCGCCTTGCGCGTCCTCGAAGGCGACGCCCCAATCGTACGCGACGCCGTTCGTGAGGTCGTTCGCGGTGTAGATGTACTGTTGCGAAGCGACGGGGTTCGGCAAACCGATCGCCGGGAAGTCGACGAGCTTGTCGAACATCGCGCCCGAGCTGGTTTTGCGCCTGTAGATCGCGATGCGCGAGAGCGATTGGTCCGTCGGCTGGTTGCCGATCGTGAACGTGAGCGTGATCGAGCCCGAAATGCCGTTCGCGGAGTCCGTGAAGACGTACGACGCACCGGAAACGCTCGGCGGCGCGACTGGCGCCCTCTTGAAATACCCGACGCCGATATTGGTCGCGATGGCGCCTGAGAGCGACACCGGGGGCGTCGCCGGGTACACAATGGCGCTGGTGTCCGACGCGTTGCCGAGATACTGAATCCCGACGTCGACCGTGAGCCCGGCGGGGATCGCGACGGTAGCGGACCACGTCGGGCCTGATCCCGGAAGCGGAACCGGCAAGCCCACGAGCTCGTGGGTAACGGCCTTGCGCAGGACGAGCACGGCGCCGGCGAACCAGCCGCCTAGCGTGTCGCTGACCGTGATGCTCAGGTCTTGCATCGCAACGCCGCTGCCGCCGCGCTGCGTGCCGAGCGACGCCGCCGAAACCGTTGGCCCGGCGCTGACGATCGCCGACGGCATAGCGGTGAAATGCGTGTTGCCGAGCGAGACGATCGTCGCGGTCTGCGTGCCGAGCGAGGCGATCGCGCCTTCGGTCGTCGCGATCGACTCGAAGCTGACCCCGAACTCGTAGGTCACGCCGTTCGTCAAGTCGGTGTAGTCGTACGTGTACGCTTGCGAGGCGGTCGGCAACGTGCCGTTCGCCACGCCGGGAACAGGCGAGCGCCCTTCGAACGACCACGTCGGATCGCCGCTGCGTCGCACCCACCACACGAGCTTCGCGAGGGTTCCATCCGTGGGCTGATTGCTGATCGTGCAGGTGGCCGTGATGCGGCAAGTGAGTCCGGTTGAAGTCACCTGCGGCGTTGCGAGGTTATGCGCGGAGAATACCGGCGTAACGGCGCTCGACGCCATGTAGGGAGCGGTGACGACGAGCGAGGCGGGCATGAAGCCGCTCGCGATCTGTGCGGGCGAGCCAATCTGCACGAGCGGGCCGTAGTCGGCCGAGCCGATCCCGACGAAGCCGACGTAGACGTCGACGTTCTGCCCGGCGCCGATCTCGAAGCCGAGCTGCAGCGTCTGCGTCGCGCCATTGCCCTGCGCGATCGTGGCTTCGCCGACCGGCTTGAACTTGTTGGGGTCCGTCGAGCCGTGCAGGGCGTAGTAGAACGCGAGGCCCGTCACGGTCGCATCGGTCGTGCAGTTCGTCGCCGTCGCAGACGCATTGATCTGCGCGTGCACGGAGTTGTCGGTGAAGCCAGCCGCGAGGCTCGACGTGCTGATGGTCGGTGTCGGGTGATTGCCGAAATTGACATTTCCGACGCCGACCTGCATGACGCCGATCGACGCCAGCGGGGTGAACCCGATCACGCCGGCCGTCTCCGAGGTGAGCCGAACGCCGGATTCCGTCGTGATGTCGATCCCGGATTCCGTGGTCAGGTCCGGCGGAAGCGTGGAGGTCGTGAAGTAGCCGTACGGGATCGCTCCGGCGACGCTCGTCGGAACCTGCTGGATCGTCCAGGTCCCGCCCGTGGTGAGCCACACCCAACTCGTCGTGCCCGCAGGCAGCGTGAACGCGCTCGCGTTCGCCGCGATCGCGACCACCGCAGAGCCCTGCGAGAAAAGAGCGAGGAACGCAGGCGTCCCGACGACGAGGGAGTCGCTGAAGATCGTCGGCGAGAGCGCGCCCGGGGAGACGCAGTACGAGTTGATCGAGGCGCCGGTCCCGGTGTTCGCGTGCAGCGAGCTCGCGATCGCGTTGTCCGCCTCTTCCATCGTGGCGGTCCAGTCGGGCTCGACGGCGGCGAACGCGACGTCCTGATACCGCTCGCCCATGTTGATGTCGATCGTCGAGACGATCGAAGATGCGAGCCCGAATTCGTTGGGCGCGCCGCCGTCGAAGCCCGTGACGATGACGCACTGCACGCCGCGCACGACGTCGCCGTTCGCAAGGCCCTGCGGGGCCTGGTCCGGCGCGATGTCATTGCGCGTGTGGACGCGGAACGAGCCCTTGCTGCGGCCGATCGAGAACTGCTTGAGCAGTCCGGACGCATACGTCGCGCACGCGGTATCCGACATCAGCGAGGTGTTGGTGACCGGCGCGCCGTCGAGCTGCCGTCCAGCGAGCGAGATCGCCGTCGCATCCTGCACGATCGCTGAGTACGGCTGCTGCGTCGCGGGATTCGTCCCACCCATGACCAGGATCGAGTTGTACGCCTGCGAGTAGTCCTGATCGTCGAAGACGACGTTGAGCGGCTCGAACGTCGTCGAGCCCTGGGCGAGCGAGACGCTGAACGTATACGTGTTCGTCGCCGAGGTATACAGATTGATCAGCCGCGGCGCGCGGTCGTGGCCGACGCGTACGAACCAGAGGTCGCCGCTGGAGATCGCCTTGATCGCGTCGTTCACCATGTCCGCGACGCTGGCGTTCTGGCGGTTGCCCGAGAACGTCGAGCCCGTCGGCGTTGCGAAGTTCGCGGCTGAGATCGTGAGGTGCGGATAGTGGCTCGTCGTAAAGTCTGTGCGCGAAATGAACGCGTAGATCGCCGTCGTGACGTCGACGTTGAGCGCCGCGCCGACTGTGTAGCCGCCGTACGCCTCGTAGAAGGCATCCGAGAGCGGGCCCAGCGTGATGGTCGCCTTGGGGATCTTCTGATTGGGCCTATTCCGCAGCTTGATCACGCCCGCGTAGCGACGGCGGCCGATGAAGGCCCCGACGCCGTAGGCGAAGATCGTCGTGGGGTTGCCGGGCATCGTGAGCGGCGCCTTGACCGCGCAGTACGGCCCGGTGGCGTCGGTGGCGACGTTGACGACGGGCAGGCCCATCGTGAGGTGAACGCCGTCGTCGATGTAGAGCTGCTGGGTGTCCTCGCCTTGCGCAGGATCGTAGGGCAGGGTCGAGGTGACGTAGATCTTCGCGACGGCACCCGCGGCGATCTCGCCCGCGGTGAAGCCGCTCGTCGCGATCGGGTGCTGCAGCTGGTCGTCAGCCGTGCTGATCTCGACGATGTTCGGCGCCGTCCAGTAGCCGCGCGCGTAGACGTCTTCGTAGCGCAGGCCGAGGACGATCTGACCTGAGTTGCAGCCGCCGGGCGTGTCTTCGCACGTAACGCTCCCGCCCATGCAGTCCGTGTACGCGACGTCGCTCACGATGCACGACGACATGTCCGGCTTCCACACGGAGATGCGAAAGGCTGGAATCATCCGCGTCTCCTATGGAAAAGCGAAAGCCGCCCGGTTGGGGAGCGGCTTTCAGTGATGTGGCTGGCGGTCGATTAGACGCGCGAGCGCGTCGCGTTGCCCCAGGACCGCGGCGACCCTGGCTGCATCCCGTCGTCGATCTGGCGGAACGCCTTCGAGACGGCCGGCGCGATCGTAGCGGCGAGCTGCTCGGGCGTTCCCAGCGCGCTGCCCTGAATCTGCACGAGCGGCCCGTTGATGGTGTATCGCGACGCGGACGGATCTCCGGAGCTACCCGGTGGCGACCACGAGCTGCCGCTTCCGGGAGCGCCTCCGGTCGGCGTCGTCGGCGTCACGTTGATCGGCGTCTGCACGTACGTGCCGTTGGGCGAGAGGTGGCCGATGTTCATGTCCGGCATCGTGCGGGTGAGCTGGAAGACCGAGCTCGCCATCGGGTTCGTCCCGACGTTTGCTTGATACGCTGCCGCCATGGCCTGTGCGTCGGCGACGCTGATCGTCGAGCCGTTGTCGAGCGTCCAGACGCCGTTGTGCAGGTTTTTGACGCCGAGGTCAGCGTTCGGGTTGCCGCCTTCGAGCGCGATGATCTGCTTCTGCAGCGCCTTCTGCGAATCCGTAGTCGCAGCGGCGGAGTTCGCCCACTGCTCCATCGTCTTGTCGAGGCCCTGGCCGCCCATCGAGTAGTTGTACTGCGCCTGGGCGTTGTAATTGGTGCCGTTGCTGCCGAAGCCGTTGGAGCCTTGCCAGTCGGCGCCGAATTGGCCGTACGATGCACCGCCGTCGGGCGCGCGATCAGGGTAGTTCGATGCGGGACCCCAATGCGGGCCGAATTGGCCGCCGATGGCCGCGCCGACAGCTGCGCCGACGGGGCCGAAGAACGCGCCGCCGACTGCGCCGCCGACGCTGCCCCAGGTGGAGTTGCCGCCGGTGATGCCGTTGACCATCTGCGCGATCATCAGGCCCTGCATCGCGCCGCCGAAGGCTTTCGCGGCCGAGGTTGATCCGCCGATGGACTTCGTGTCGGTGGGCAGCGCCGCGCCTCCGGGGATCGCGGTGCCACCAACGCTCGAGACGTTGACGTCGGCCGGGGTGAGGTTGCCCATGTTGAACCCGGCGAGCGGGTCGAAGCTCGGGCCCGTGGCGTTGCCGGCGGCGATCGCGCCCGGCGAGACGTTGACGCCGCTTCCGGTCGATGCGTTGAACGCGCCGAAGATGGAGTCGAGGCCGCCGCCACCACCACCGTGACCCGAGCCGACTGCCGATGCGGCGTGCTGCGCTGCCGTCGTGAGTCTATCGAGCGCCGTCGCTGCGCCGGTCGTCGCCTGCGTGGCCCGATCTTCAACAGCCGTGCGCGCCGTGGTGATCGCAGTCGCCTTCGTCTCGGCTGCGTTGCGCGCGGCGGCCACCGGATCGGCCGTCGCGCCGCCGTCCATCCCGAACATCTTGAGGAGTGCCGGATTCGACTTTCCGAGAATTCCATCAGGCGCGAGCGCCATTTGTTCGAGCGTTTTCAGGTAGTCCGCAAGAATGCCGTTGAAGACCGACTTGAACGCATCGCGCAGCGAGAGGTGCTTGAGCAGCACGTTGTCGATGAACGACGTCTCGTAGGCTTGGATTTTGTCGAGCGCCGCCTTCGCGTCGTCGATGCGCTTCTGGTATTCCTGCTCTTGCAGTGTCGCGATCTTCTGCTGAATCGCGAACTCTTGTCCGGCATACTGTTCGCCGAACTGCTTCAGGTACGCGAGGCGCTCTTGTAGATATGCGACCTGCTCCGAGAGCGACTTTGCGTACATCGCTTCTTGGTCGCGGATATCGATCTGCTGAATCTGCAGATCGCGGCGCTGCTGGATGCCGCGTACTTCGATCGCTGTTTGCGCGTCCTGCGCCGCGATGTACTCCTTCGTCATGGCAGCGCCGCCGCGGACCGCCGCGGCCACCTTGTCCTGCCAGTATTTTGCTTCGGCCTCGGCGCCCTGTTTGTACGTGCCGTATGCGGAGGTGACGAGATCGGAGTTCTTTACGGCGTCAGCTTGTTTCTGACGCTCGAAGTCAGCCTCGAACGCCGCGAGCGCCTGCGTGTCCACCTTCGCCTGGCGGATGGCCTCGCCGTTCTTGTGGTACTCGTTGGTGACGGTACGCAGCGTCGATGTCGTCGCGTCGTACGCCTTCTTCGTCTCCGTAACGTTGCGCGAGAGATCGCGCCATTCCGCCGTCTCACCCTTCGAGAGCGCGCTGCCCTTATGTGCTTCGCCAAAGGCATGCTGCGCCGCCGATGCCTGGTCGAGCGCGACCTTCTGCGCCGTCTGCGCAGCGGTGAGCGAACGAATCTCGTTCTCTTCCGCCGTACGCTGATGCGTGAGGTCGGCGACGCTCTTCACGGCGTCGTCGGTCTTGAGCTTCGCTTCGGCGAGCTTGGCGTTGTACTCGTCCTGCGCAGTGACGGCGAGCTTCACGGCCTCGGCGGCGTCGCGCTCCGCGTCCTTGCGGCTCTTTAACGCTGCATCGAGGACGTGCTGGCTCTTAACGGTGCGATCGTCAGATTTAACTTTGGCATCGGTGTAGGATGGATCAAACTCACTACCGCCGCCCTTGGAGTTTCCGACGGTCGGATCGCGATCTAGGTGGATGCCATGAGCGTGGATCGACTTGCGCCGTTGCTCCGCAATGTATCGGGCTTGATTCTCGTTGGCGTGCGCCTTGTGGTCGGCGCCGCCAAGGTTCACTATGGCCCGCGTGGTCCAACCGAGGGGCCCAAACACGTCGTAGCCGTCATGAAGCGGCAGGTTGCTGGTGAAGTCGTCCTGGGTCAGGACGCCGCGCTGCGCGTCTTTGTACGCCTTTGCCCGATCGCCGGCACCCGTAGCGTCACCGATCGCCGTTGTGACGTTGTGCAAGGTGTCGACCAGGTGTGTGAGGTCTTTCACGACGTCGGTCAGCCACGGCAGCAGCCAAGTCCCGACGTCCTCTTTGAACTCGCCCCACGCGACGTTCAGTCGACCAACCGACGTGCCGAAGTCGTTGGTCGCACCCTCGGCCTGGCCGCGCATGTCGTTCGCGAGTTGCGTCAGGATCGTGTCGAGGTCGGCGTGATTCTTGATCGCGTCCTTGAGGCGCGGGTCGAGTTGTGCGAGCCCAAGCGCGCGCCCAGCCTCCGCCTGGATGATCCGCTGCGTGACCTCCTCGACGTCCATGCCACGCGCCCGCGCCGTGTCCTCGGCGACGGTCATGATCTGGTAAGCGTCCGCCGTCGAGTGCCCGGCCTCGATGATCGTGTTGAAGGCGCTGCGCAGTTCGCCTTGCGAGAAACCGGTGAAACGTGCCTCGCTCGAGAGAAACGCTTCGACCTTTTCGCGCGCATGGTCCCACGACTCGCCGTTGTCCTCGACGGCGGTCGAGATGCGACGCATCTGCGTCTGCATCTCAGAGGCTTCTTTTACGGAGTCCTTGAGGAAGGCGAACCCAACGGTGACGACGGCGATCGCGGCGCCGATCGCGAGCAGCGGCAGTGCCGCCTTTCCCAGCCCTTCGAGCACTTCGGCAAGCGCGCCGACCTTGACGGCTCCCGCTTCGGCTTCGAGGTGGAAAACCTGCAGCGCGCGTGCCGCGACGATTGAGTGTCCTTCGATCTCGCGCAGGCCAGCCGCTAACGCTCCGATAGCGCCCGTGTCGCTTTTAACGGCGGCAGCCGTTGCGACATGAGTCTCGCCGTGAACCTTCGTTGCCGCAGTCGCTGCGTTGAACGCCTGTTCGAGCCGCACGAGGCGCGCGTCGAGATCACCGATCGACGTCGCTGCGTTGCCCGTGTCCGCAGTGACCCGAACGGTCAGCTCGTTGTCCGGCATCGCGAGCCTCCCGTCCGTCTGCTACTTGCTGCCGAATACTCGGTCGATCGCGCCGACAACCGCCGCCTCGTCGACGCGGCGTTGTCGCGCGATGGCGCGCTGCTCCCAATGGAACAGCAGGTGAATGTGGTCGAGCGTCTTGGTCGACTCGACGTCAGTCGCTTCGCACCTGAGCAGGCGCGCAACGACGTTGAGTACTTCCCAATACGTTGGCCTTAACTCGTCGGCATCCCCGACGTACTCGGCGATTTTGGGCGGCCGAACACCTCGTCGATGTGATTGAGCGTGCAAAGGCGGTCGAACGCCGCAGCCGCTTCGACGAAGGAAGCGTTCTCGTCGAACCACGCGGCCCGCGCGATTAGCGCATCGTTCTCGACGACTTCGCCGGAGCGGTGCTCCGAACGCGCGACGTACCAGTAGAACTCGCGGCAAAGATCGTCGTCGCCTTCGATCGCGTTCGTTAGGCGAACCGACATTGCGCCCATCTCTCCGCGCGTCGCGGTTGCGTTAATGACGCGCGTGACGACCGCGACGAACTTCCGCGCGAGTTTCGACGGCAGGGCGAAGAGCTTGGCTTCCTCGCCACCGATCGTCAGCGGCTCCGGAACGGGCTCGAGGATCGCCTCCTGCGTCGCCGGATCGTCGAGGTTCCGCGGCGCCGGCGGCCGCTTCGAGCACCCCTCGGCATGCGCGCCGGTGAGCTTGCACTCGTCGCAGACGGCGGTTTGGGCTGCGCGCGCATCGCGACGCGCTTTGCGTTCGTCGGCCGTCATCTAATATGCACTCGCGGTCGCGGAAACCAAAATGATCGTCAAGTCGTTCCCCTGCCCCGCAGTCTCCGCCGCGTCCCCGGTGAACGTCTGCTCGAGCGATCCGTATTGCTTGCCGGGAACCGGGCTCGAGGTCGGGTAGAGGTTCGGCGTCACAACGGTGATCGAGTACGGCACTTTGCGGCCGGTCGTCGCATCGGCGAAGGACGTCGAGGCGATCGGGATCTGCAGCGCGACCGGCGCGCGCAGGCTTTGCGGCCCCGTCGCGGTGGGCGAACCGAGAGCGGCCTTGTAGACCGACGCGTCGGCGAACGAGAACGTCGCCGAGATCGTCGCCTTGCGCTGGCCGACCGGGAAGCCCTGAACGAGGTTCGAGCCGACGCCGCGTAGGGTGGTTTCGACGCCGTTGGCGAGGTTCACGTCCCACTTCTTGAGGATCGTGCCGGCGGGGAGCGCAGCGCCGTTGAAGAGCACGCCCTGCAGCGCCGGGAGCGCCGTGGCCGGCAGCGTTGCCTCGAACGCGAGCGGGTCTTGCGTCGAGTACGCGGGCGTCGCAGGTGAGGCCTGGAGTTGCGCGGTCTGACCGACGACGCCGATCGAGCACGTGAGCAGCTGTCCCGGGGCCGTGCTGAGCTTCATCGAGTTGAAGGTGCAGCCAAGGAAGTCCCAGGTGTCGAAGCCGCGCTGGTACTCCAGCGTGTAGCTCGGCAGGTTCGTGCCGAAGCTGGCGGTCGAGACGAACGCGGTCGTCGAGAGCGCCTGCGCTGTGTCGGCCAGGGCGTGCGTCTTGGTCGTCGTCGCGGTGAACGAGTTTGCCGCGTTCGCCGTGACGACAACGGTCTCGACGTTGGCGGTGCCGGCGCCGACGATCACGGAGTCGCCGACCAGGAACCGCGAACCGGTGCCGGCCGTGACGGCAATGACCGTGCCGGCGCCCGCGACCGTGGCGCCCGTCAGCGCTGAGGTGAAGTAGGGCGCGGCCGTCGGCGCGGTCTGCGCGCCCATCGCACCGGCGATGAAGGGCATGAGCGTGTCGGGATCCGGATTCGGATCGAAGTTTCCGGCGACGTCGAACTGTCCGCCTGGGAACGGCGACTGACCCGGGCGCTTTTTGCCATTCGGGCGCTGGATGTTCGTGTACTTCCAGTCGACCGTGAAGGCGCTGAAGCCCGGCGCGATCGTCGGGAGTGCGTACACCCCGAACGTGATTTCCTTTTGCGCCATGACGGTGGTTTGATGAGCGACGATGACGTTGGGCATGGGCCCCTCCAGAAAAGAGCAAGCCGCCTGCGAGCAGACGGCCTGTGATGCGAGGTTGGCCCGCTACCCGCGGGCGAGTCGGGCGTTACTTATCGGGCGCGATGACGACCGGCGGCGCGGCGATCGGCGCGGCGATCAGCGGCTTCACGGGCTCGGCGGCCTTCTCGGGCGGCGCTTCGTCGAACCAGGGGTGACGCAGGATCACCTCGGCCTTGGCGTCGTCGGCGACCGGCTGCGCGACGCCGCGTACGAAGACGATTCCTTCGACTTCGGCTTCGGCGAGGTGGGCGTCGGGGGACATGATGATGGATTTCATCGGGGCTCCTTAGTAGCTGACGATCGCCTTGGCGAAATACGGGATGTACGCGTATGCACGCGCGTCGGTCGCGCCGACGGCTTTGTCGACGTCCCAATCGTACTTGTTCTTGCCGCGCGAGTACGTCTCCATCGCCAGGCCGCCGAGGCTGAAGTTCGCGGGGTCCCGCAGCACAGCCATGACGCCGTTGCCATTCCCGTCCTCGATCAGCTGCATCAGCTTGGAGAAGGCGTCGTCGAGGGTGATGTTACCGTTGCTGTCGACCGCCGCTTTCGCCGCGACTACGATGCGAAACTCGATGGTCACCAACTGCTTGCGCTGGCCGTAGGGCTCCGGATCTTCCTCGATCAGCTGCACGCCGACCGCAGGCAGCTCGTCCGACCAGAGGTGAATCGTTTTGTGAACGTACTGCAGGCTCTGCAACCGCCCGGTCGTGTTCGATCCGCTACCGGGTCCGGTCGGACCGACGTTCATCTCGCCCTGAAGCACGGCGACGATCTTGTTCCAGATCGCCACGACTCCGGAGTCGCTAGTGATTGCCACGGGTCACTCCCATCACGTAGTCGGCGAACGCCGAACGGATCAGCGTCGCGGTTTTCTCGTCGATGTCGACGAAGACGCGCGCCGGCATTCCGCCAACGAGCGCGCCCTCGTGCCGGAAGAATCCCGCACCGCCGAGCATCGCGGCGAGCTTGCCCTCGCGGCCCTTTGCTGGTCGTCCACGCGAGCCGTCCTGCAGCGGCCGCGCGTACTCGACGTTGGTGCCGACCTCGACGTCGTGATCGCCCAAGCGAAAGATGTCGTCGGCGCTGTTCGCCGTGAACGAGTTGAAGAGGCGTCCGGTCTTGCGCAGCAGCGGTGTGCCGGTCTTGTTCGGCGCCCAGCCGGGCCCGCCGAGTTCGATGTGCTCCTTGAACGAGTCCAGCGCGATCACACCGACGTGCTGGAGCGCGGGCTTCGGATCTTCGACGGCGCCCTTCAATCGATTCAGCTCGGTGCGCAGCGCGGTCATGCCTTCGATCTCGTCAGCCACCGGTGACCTTCTTCTCGGTTGCGCGGCGCAGCATCACGACGGTGCGGCTCGGAAACGCGCCGACGCGCGCGACTTCCCAGCGCGTCGCCTTCTCCATCCAGAGCAGAACGTCGCCCTCGAAGATCACGGCGCCGGCGTCAGCCGGGAGAAAGCCGTACATGTCGATGTCGACGATCGGCGCGCCCGCGGCGAGCTCGCGAATGACCGCCGTCGCCGGCGACCACGACCCGGCCCACGTCCCGACGACGTAGCGCGGGAACGTCGGCTGGCCAGTGCCGACGGGATTGACTTTGCGGGTGCGCGTCAGCTGCCAGGTGGCGGGACGAAGCATCAGTCCCCCTTCGCGTCGATCGGGTGCTTCTGGCCGAACCGGGCCTCATATTCGTCGGCGCTGTAGCCGCCGCGGGAGGCGCGATCTCGCAGCTCTTGGTCGGCTGTGCTGCGACCGGTGAAGTCGTCGGCGGAGACCAATCCGCAAATGCAGCCAGGGTGCGCCGGAGGCTGATCGACGTCGACGAATGGGAAGTTTTCGCCAAGCGCGACAACCTCGTCGTCCGCGTCTTCGCACTCGGCGCAGGTGTTCGTTCCGTTGGAGGCCGACCACCGAACCTTCTCGACTCCAGCGTCCTGATATAGCAGCATCGCGCCAGTATTGCTCGCGCGCGAGAGTTCGGTGCGCGCGACCATCTTCGACCAGACATCAGCGCCGATGACGCGACCCTTGCCGGTCGTGCGCAAGACGTCGCCGCCGGGGTCGACGTGGAAGCCCTCGGCGAACGCATCGCGGATCGAGGCGGCCACCTCGCGCGCCCCATCGCCGTCGCGCAGCGCCTGATCGAGCACCGCAGCGAGGGCGTCCTTCTCGCGCTGGATGACCAGGAACGAGAACCGCTTCGCATCGCCGCGCAGCGCCGCCAGCGCATGCTCCGGAACGACGTCGAACCCCGCTTTGAGGTCGAGCAGCTCGCGGGCGTTCGTCCAGCCGGCTTCGACGAGAATCTCCGTCGCGTCGTAGATCGCCTCGGCGTAAGGCTCGGCGTCGAGCTCGTAGATCGCATGCTCGATGCGCGCGAGCAAGAGCGGCGTTAGCTCCCTGGGATTCGCCTCTTCGCGGAAGCGTCCGAGCCCCGAGGTGCGCCAGAACTTCCGCTCCATCGCCTCGCGAACGCGGAGAAGCGCTCGCGCAAGCGTCCGAGCCTCGCGCTTGACGGCCCGCTCGTGCCGGCGTACGAATCGTACATGGCCAGCGGGCCGCGTCCTTTTGGGGGAGCGGTCTCGCGCAGGAACCGCGTCGCCGCGTCACGCGCTTCGGCGACGTCGTCGAAGCCGTCGAGGTCGACTCTCATCGGCTCGGCTGGTACCGGCGGTCGGGCTTGATCGTTCCGAACGCCAGGACCGGCTGCGCGCGGTTCGGCCGCGCCGTGTTCTGGATGTCGAGCCGGAGCTCGCCCTTGAGCTTCACGAGCGCCGCGATGACGGCGCCGGGGTTCTTGTCGTATTCGGCCTCGCGGATCTGCGCGAGCCGCTCGGTGTTGGCGAGCAGCACGTTGATGATGTCGAGCTGGCAGCCCTTGAGGACGAGATCGTCGGCGCCGTACTTCGCGAGGTTCGCGTTCAAGACGTTGCCGAGGTCGTTGTCCGAGAACCCCGTCGCCTGGAACGCGGCGCCGATCACCGAGCCGCTCGCGATCGGCGACCCACCCGCGCCGGGCGCCAGCGTGAACGTAACGACGCCCTGCTGCGTGATGGCGAAGCCGGACGATGCGATCCCGACCGGAGAGCCACCGATCGGCGTCGCGTAGAGCTGGGCGCTCGCGGCGACGTATTGCAGCCACGGCCCGAGCGGCAGGTAGAAGACCGTCGTCGTGCCGTCAGCCGTTCCCAGGGCCCGCGGGGACTCCGGGGCCGCGCCGAGCGTGCGCGGCTGGTCCTGGATCTGGAACCGCACGTCGCTCAGCGCTACGCTCACCGGACGCCGACGCCGATCTGGCCGGTGACCTCATCCGGTTGCGCGCCGCGTGGCGGCGGCGGGAGATCGAGAACGGCGCCGGACTTCAGGGCGGCAAGGTCGAGATCCGCGGGGAGCCCGATCATCGGGACGTAGCCGAACGGGACGTCGCCCCTCTGGCGCAAGAACGTCATCCCGGCTTCGAACGCGGCGTCGTCCTTCGATTCCTCGAGCAGCTGCTCGAGCGCGGCCTTCGCCAGCGCGTTGTGCTCGGCGATCGTGGCGCGCTTGCGCGCAACCTCGTCGCGCACGCCCGCGGTGTCCGAGCTGAAGAGGTCGACGAGAACATCGCACTCGCTGTACCGGCGCGAGAACGGCATGCGATGGTTGTAGACGTCGCGGCACCACTCGAACCGGTCGCCCATCGAGAACGAGCCGGCCATCTCGAGGCGGCGCGAGATTAGGTCCTTCGCCGCAGGCTTGCGCGCCGTGCGGTCGCGGTCGCCGGGGTCATCCTCGCGCGCATCGGTTGAGAACGACGCCGACTTCACGCCGCCGTCGCGCACGGTGCCGGCGGGCTGGTTGCTGGTCGTAGGCGCCGTGACGGGCGTCGCCGCGGCCGCCTGGGCGACGACGTCGTCGTAGCGTCGCGGCTGCGCCGGGGCGCCGGTCGGGGTCTTCGGCATGCGGATCTCCTGGACGGTGATCAATGTCGCGCGCGACGGGACTCGAACCCACAGTCGACCCGATCGGAGTCGACTCCACCAGAGCGCAGCGCGATGAGCCGACGCGCATGAGCGCGCCGGCGGTTGGTGATCAGCTGGGGGCTAGTTGATCTGGAACGCGTAGCGCGGATCGACCGTGCCCGCGCCGAAGCGCATCTTGCCCTTGAAGTTGATCGTGTCGGTGCGGAAGCCCTCACCGGAGTTCGGAGCCTCCTGGACGACCTGCAGCGGCTTACGCGTCTGCAGGATGATGCGGCGCTTCGCCCGGAGCAGGAACTTCGGCGGCGTCACGCCGTCGAGGCCCATGCCGTTCGCGTTGGCCGCCGAGCGCTGCGACTCCGAGAGCCACGGCGTTGCGACGAGCTTGTAGAGCCCGCGCAGCGGGTTGCTGGTCCCGAAGTAGACGAGCGATCCCGCGGCCGGCGCGTTGCCGGGGTTGTTCGCGGTGCCGATCGATTCGAGGATCTGCCGCGCCGCGATCTCCTCGTCCGAGTCGACGAGCAGCGTGTCCGGCCGCACGACGATGAGGTTGCCGTTGCCGTCGCGGACCTTGCGGAGCTTCTGGTGGGCCGTCTGGACGATCGGCGTGAGCAGCGCGCCGCCGCCGGCATTCGAGTTGCCGACCGACGCCCAGTTCGTCGCGATCATCTGCCCGAAGCCGAACATGTCGACCTCGAAGCTGAGGCTCTCGCCGATCTGCGTCCCTTGCTGCATGATCTGGCCGGTCTGATCGTCGTCGATCAGCTCTTCTTCGATCTCGAGCACGGCGCCGAACTTGTAGTTGCGGATCGTGACGTCGAGACCGCTCATCTTCACGGCCGGGTACGCTTCACCGCGTTCGACCGGGCCGCCGCGGCCGGGCCGGAAATACGGCGCGTAGTAGTTCTCGAAGCCCTTCGAGGGAACGACTTCGGCGATCTCGTTCTCGTAGACCGACGGCTCGAGCTCGTAGCCCTCGCCGGCGAGCTTCGTGATCCCGTACCGCAGCACGGCGGAGTTCGCCGAGGAGGTCTGCGCTTCGGAGAACTTGCCCTTGCGGCGCAGGTTCTCGTTGAACGTGCTCCACGAGAACTTCGGATGATCGCTCTCTTCGATCACCTTTTCGGGATCGATGCGATGCTCTTCCATGATCTTCTTGCGCTGCTCTTTGAGTCCCGACTCGTTGAGCTGCTTGAAGGTGCGGCCGCGGAACCGGCCGACTTCCTTGACGCGCGAGACGGCGCCGGAGAGGCGCTCGAGCACGCGCTGGACCAGGGCGTCGCTTCCCGCGCCGCTCTCTTCGATGGTGACGGACATGATCTGTACCTGTACTTCCTGGCCCTAGATCAGGCCGTCGATTTTGGAGGCGGCGACGTTGAGGCGCACGCCGATCGAGACGCCCGCACCGCCGGCGACCGAAGCGGTTTGGCCGCCCGGCGTCGAGATGGAGAGCGGCATGTAGGCGTAGCCGATCGCGAGGGCGTGCAGCACCGGCAGCTGCTTGGTCGACGCGATGCCGGTGAGCGGGCCGGCCAGCGTCACCGCCGCCGTGCTCGGTGCCGATCCGGCGTAGACGCCGTCGACGTAGATGTTGACCTGGCTCGCCCACGAAGGCGGCGCCGCGGTCAGCGTGACGACGATGTTGTTGCCCGCCGCGGGCGTGACGACCGTTGCCGGCCCCGCGGTCGTTTCACCGAGCGCGGTCTGGTAGACGAACTGCACGCTGTGCGCGGCGGCCGTCCAGGTTCCGCCGGCGCCCGATGCGACGGCCTGCGCGCCCGGCGCGGCGGGAACCGGCGCGAGCGTGATCGTCTGCGCATCGGCGCCGACCGTGACCGGCGCGAGATGCGTGTACGTGTCGGCCGCGGTCGTGCCCATCGCGAACTCGCCGGTCTGGTAGATGCCGACGTCGAGCAGCGGGTTGGAGATGCCGCCCTTGAGCGGGTTCTGGTCCTTCGAGACGCCGAGGACCTTGCCGATCAGCGCGACGAGGGCCGCGTTGAGGACGAGGCCGGAGCCGAGGCTCGCGACGCCGCTGCCGGTCGAGTAGACCAGGTCGCCGGCGTTGATCGCTCCCGCGTTGACCGTCGCGTCGATCGCGCTGCGGATGAAGCCGAGCTGATGGCGCGTCTGGGTATTCTGGCTGGTGGTAGCCATGTTTTTCCGTCCTTACTCGGCGATGCCGGAGACGTTGAGGAGTCCGGTGCTCGCCGACTCGCGCGCACGGGCGGGAACGCCCGCTACGCCGTCGCCGTGCAGCGGGCGGATGACGCCGTCGAGCAGGGCGGTCGCGCGTTCGCGCATCGCCTTCTCGCCGCCGGAGACGTCGAGCAGCTCGCCGAGCACCCACGGCTGAGCGGTCACGGGGACCTTCAGCTCGCGGACGATGCGGCGCGCCAGCGCCTTGGTCTCTTGGAACTTCTGGCGCTCCTTGAGCTTGGCGTTCTCGGCGTTCGCGGCGTCGAGCTGCTCGCGCAGTTTCGTTGCCTCGCTGCCGCCGGAGCGACCGCTCTCGCGAACGCGGGTGCCGCTGGTCGCGGTGCGGCGGGCGCTTTCGTTGCGCTTGCCTTCGACGGGGCGCTTGTCGTCGAGCACGTCGTTGATGTCGTCGGCGTCATCACCGCCGTCGTCGTCGACGTCGTCGACGTCGTCGCCCGCGATGTCGTCTTCGTCGTCCGCCGCGGCTTCATCGGCCGGATCGGCGTTCGCGTCGGCGGGTTTCTTCTTGAGCTTGTCGCCCAGCGCACCGACGAACGATTCCATGTCCTCGTCGTCGAGCGTAATACCGGCTTCCGAAAGGACGTCGGCGGCGAACTTCTTGGGATCGATCTCGGCGAGCTGGGCGGTTTGACGCGCGCCGGTCTGTGCCGTTTTGGCCATGCGTTGTGCCTCCTGTAGGCTGAGCATCTTGCCGCCGGCGCCGGCGGCGGTCACCATATCGGTGCTGCCGGCCTCCGTGATGCGGAGTACTGCGTTGTACGTCTTGCCGGCGATCTCGCGCGATTCGGAGATGCCGCCTGCACTGATCGAAAAGCCGACGTACTGCTTCTCGGGCTGATCTGCATAGCGCGTGGCGTAGCGTTTCGCCTCACGCATCTTGTTGAGCGCGAACGCGTTGCCGCTCTCGATGTTGTACGTGCCGATGAGGAGCTTGTGGCCGTCGGCCGCCTCCTCGACGTGCACGTCGGACCACCAGCCGATCATGTCGCGAATCGACCGGCCGGGTTGGATACGCTCCTCGATCTCGTCCGCGTGATCGGCGAAGGACTTCGCGCCTTCGAACACCGCGGCGGCCGACTCGAAGCAGTCGGCGGTGTAGTAGTGCCCGTCGACCGCGTTGCCGGGGCCTTCCTCGAGCATGACGCACGTCGCGCTCGCGCCGTTCTCGTCCGCCTTGACCTCGCGGATCCGGACGTCGAACTTGACGGACTCCTTGAGTCGCGCTACGGGAGCCGCGCCTTCGCGAACACGCGTCGTGCCGCGGCGGCTCTCGCGAATCTTCTTGAGCGCCTCGGTCACGGTCACGCTGGACTGCGCGTTCTTCACGACCGGGAACGTGACGGTCTCGCCGTCTTCGTCGTCGATCTCGTAGCGCGCGAGCCAGAGCTTGCCGCTGTCCGTGTTGGCGATGACGACGGCGTTCTTCTCGGGGTAGCTGGCCCAGATCGAGATGAACCAGCACGGCTGTTCGCTGTTGCCGCCGAAGTCTGCGCACCGGCGCGCGGCGTTCGAGACAAGCTCGCTGACGCGCTCCCACGAGCCCTTCGGCGCGATCGGCAGCCACTCGCGCAGCTGTGCCGCGGCCTCGCTTGCCTTCGCGGCCTTTTTCTTCTTGCGGTGTGCGCCGCTGGGGCGCAGCACGGCGGCCATGCTGGAGAGCGAAACGGCCATAGTGGACCTCCAGAGCGGTCGTCGAATAGCGCCGCATGGCGAAGCAGGTAGTGCGCGAGTGGATCAGCCCAGCGTCAGTGCGGATTGAGATGGATGGCGACAGGGCCATGACGGCCGCAGACCTAGACGGCGACGTGACGTTCGCGATCGTCGTCGTGCGAAGCGACGGCTCCGAATCGCGCATAGACGTCTACGGCGGAAACGGCGGGGCGTACGGCGCGTCGGCTGAGATCACGGACTCGCCGGGTTGATCTCCACGATGACTCGCCCGCCCGGCGTGACGATCGTGTGGGGATCGATCGTGATGACATCGATCCCGTGCACCGCGGCGTACGTGCGTAGCCCGCGCGCGATCTCAGCGAACACGGCAGCGAGCCCAGGCACGGCGGCACAGACGCGAGCTTGCTGCGCGGCGAGTTCCGGGCGCGAACGCATCTCGACGCGCTCCCGATTGGCTGCGCACGTCTCGCAGCGCCCCTTGAGCTTCGTGTTCCATTCGGAGCAGTTGCGGCATTTCCAAGGCTTCACGCGTTCGGTGCTCCGAGGTCGACGATGATGGTGCCGTCGGCAGCAAACGTGACGCTTGGGCGAAACGTCGCGAGGTCCAGCCCGTAATGGTTCGCCTGCTCCTCGATCGCCTCGATGATGTCGGCGATCGTGTTGGCCAGGCCGGGGACGCGATCGCAGTCATCCGCGAGCTTGGGGTAGTTCGAGCCAAGCCAGTCTTGCGGAGTGGTGGCGGCGACGGCGGTGGAGAGGAGGGGCATCAGGTCAGACCACGACCACCGTGACGTCAAGCGCCGCCGACGGCGTGACCGTCAGCTGCCCGACGAAGGTGATGCCCGGCTCGGAGAAGATCGTCTCGGTGTCGCCTGCGGGGATCTGCAGCGAGCCGATCTCCCCGCTGTTGTCGGTGACGGTGAGGTTCGCCGCGGACGCGCCCTTGTTCGCCGCGATGATGGTGATCAGCGTCGGGCCGACGGCTTGCGTGGATCCGGCACCGACGACCTGGGCCGCAGCCAGCGCGGGGTAACAGAACGGCCGGCTCGCCGGCTCGCCTGGATTGCGAAAGGCCACCTTTAGTCTCCGATCACGAACGAGATCGTCTTCCGCTGCTCACCGGCGCGGAAGTCCGTGCGAATCTTTGCAGCACCGGCGCCCGCCGGATTGTCGTCGGCCGAGCTCGCCGCCGCCGCGGGGTTCGGGACTTCGCTTGGGTTGAACGCCGGGTCGCTCGAACGCGGCGCGCCCTTCTCGACCTGCTGGCCGGTGCGCGCAATCATCGTCCCGGGCGGCTCCTCGGCGATCTCCGCCGCCTCTTCGTCGGGGTCGAAGTCGGTGAGGTCGAACGAGTTGGCGACCATCTGGCGCGCGCGCCGCTTGCTGATGTACTGGTTCGATTCGGCGCGCTCGACGTCGGCGATCGTCGCGGTGCGGTCGGCCTTGACGATGTCCGGGAAGCTGACCTCGACGGTCGGATCCAGCGGCACGGTGACGCCGCCGCGAACGATGGCGGCCAATGCCTTGAAGGCCGCGGCGATGTCGCCGGCGCGCAGCTTGGCGATGATCGCCTTGACCGTCGCGTCATCGCTTGCGCGAATGACCGTGCGCGGGAGCCGGTTCTCTTCGATCGCGATCGCGACGACCTTCTCGGCCATCCGCTCGACCCAGTGCCGCACGACCTTCTGCCGCGTCTCGAAGTGCTTCACCGCCGGCGTCTCGGCGACGAGCGCCGTCGCGCGCGAACCGCGCGAGGTGACGCCGAGGTAGTCCTTGGCGATCTTCAGGCCGATGGCGATGATGCCCAGGAGTCCGTCGCCGATGCCGATGCTGCCGGTATTCGTCGCGGCCTTGTCGGCCTGCAGCGCCTTCACTTCGACCGCGTCGTTGTGGTAGAAGCCTTGGCCCGGCTTCGCCAGATCCGGCGGCGGCGTCTCGTTCGCGTACGCGTTGACCGTGCCGACGTCGACGCCCGAACCCTTGATCGTGAAGTCCCACGAGAACGCGGCTTGGATGATCGCCTTGAGTGTCTCCGCGTTGTAGTAGTCGCGCAGCCGCTTCAGCCAGCCGAGCACCGGGAAGAGGTCTGAGCGGCCGCGCTTCTCTGAGCTCGACGCGTTGATCTTCGAGTGCAGCACTTCTTCCGCTGGAATCTGTCGGATGATGTACTTCGAACTCTCGGCTTCGCCCGAGGTGTACATCTGGAACGCCGTCTGATACTGCTGCCAGTAGAGCTTGACGTCATCGATGTTCTCGGGGTCGGTGATGATCTCGAGGATCGTCGAGGGCTCGAGCATCGCGATGCGCGGCGGACGCGTCTGCTGGCGGAAGAACCGCGTGAAGTTCTCGCCGTCGCGGAACCAGTCGAGCAGCCAGGTGTGCATCCGCTCGTTGCCGCGGTTGAGCTTCCAGAACCGGTCCCACTCTTCTTGGACGAGCGGGTCCTTGGCGACGACCGTGAAGCCGCGCCCAAGCACGAAGTCGACGATGATCTCAAGGCCGGCTTTGCCGACCGGATCGTGCGTCGCGGCCCAGAAGGACTTCGCGAGCATGTCCCATTGGTCGTGCAGATAGAGCTGCTGGTTGAACGGGCCGTTGCCCAGCGGCAGGAACTCGCCACTGCCGTCGTCGCCGCCGAGGTCGTCCTCGCGCAGGACCTCGACGTCGTCGCCGTCTTCGAGCGCCGCGATCGCGTTCGCTCGTTCGCGCAGCTGCACGCCCTTCGCGACGTCGCCGAGTCGGTTCTCGCGCACTGCCGATTTGACGTCGGCCTCGCTGAGGTCGACGCGTTGCGTCGTGCGGCCGTCTTCGAGCAGCAGGTGCGCCTCGACGGTGACGCGGCCGGCCTCGGCCTCCTCGAAGAACTTGAGGATCGGCGACGCCTTCTCGTCGATCGCGTAGATCGTTTCGTCCGGCGTGTACGCGTCGATGCTGCGCGTGGCGCCGGCGGGGCGATCGTAGCGGAACGGGCGGCCGTTGGGATCGAGCAGCGTGCCCTCGCGCAGCGCGGGCGAGATCGCCTCCGCGGCGCCGACGAGAGCTTGGCTCATAGCGCCTCCCTAGACGATTCGCATGCGGATGCCGGCGCGCATGAGCAGCCGGACGAGATAGGGGTCGAAGATGTACTCGCGCGGCTGCAGCGTGAACGTGCGGCGGTAGCGCGCATCGCGGACTTGCAGCGGGCGCGCGGCGACGAGGACGAAGACCATCGGTTCCTCCGGAGTCAGCGATACGCGGACGCCGGCGCCTGGCCGACGATGCTCTTGCGCATGAACCAGCCGGCGATCGCGCCGCTCATCACGCAGTCCTTGATCAAGCCTTTGTCGGGCCGCTTGTACCAGCCGTGCTCGTCGACCCAAGGGAGGATCGTCGGCCATCGTACCTGGCGCAGGTTGATCAGCATCTTCCAGTGCTCAAGCATTGCGTCTTTCGCGGGCCCGGTGAAGATGATGCCCTCGGCGCCGATGTCGCCGAGCTGCTCGCCGACTGGATCGCCGACGCCGGTGAGATCGAGGTACGTGTTGCCGCGGTAGCGCCGATGACGATCGCGGATGCGCGAGTAGACGAACTCCCAGCCGCGCTTGTGGAAGCGTTCGAACTCGACCATCGTCGCGCGCTTTGTCGAGAGATCCCAGGTCGTGCCGACCGTCCAGTCGCTCTTGTCCGCGAGGTCCCAGGCGTGGATGTACCGGTGCGAGGGGAACCGCAGTCGCCACGGCAGTTCCGGCGCTAGCGGACTCGGATAGAGCTCGGCCCACGCGCACATATTGTCCTCGTCGACGGCGAGGACTTGGAGCGCGTCGTCGAGGTCCTCCTCGATCGGCGTTCCATTCGCGTCGACGAACGTCGTGCGCGCCGTCGCGAGATCGTCGGCATCGAAGAAGTCGCCGCCAGCGTCGATGATGCCGCCCTCGATGTTCTGCTGGCGCAGCGCGTCAGACATGCGCGCGGCGTTGCGCTCGAGGTCAGCTCGCGGAATGTTCGGGTTCTCGAACGAGCTGCCGCTCTGCGCGTAGAGGATCTTCTCTTTGCCCTCGAGCCCGCGCAGGAAGTACCGCCCGTACTCGTTGCGGCCCTGGCCTGTCGTCGTGTAGTCGAGGATGCCGCTGCGATCGACGAGACGCATCCGGATCACGTTGTCGCGCACATGCTCGAAGCGCGTCTCGAGAGCCGCCTCGTCCCAGTTGACGTGATCGAACGAATGGCCCAGCAGGTACTGGCCGTCGCGCGCTGTCGAGCGCGCCTCGATCGTCGCGCCGGTCATGAGCGTGATGCACGGGAACGGCGTCAGCTTGACGTCCTTCACCAGCCACGATGCCGTTTTGTTCTGCAGCAGGCCGAAGGCTTTGAGCCAGACGATCTTCGCCTGGTCGGCGGTCGGGCCGATGTTCACCGAGCGGTAGAACTCGTGCTTGCGGTGCTGCGCCGCCGCGATCTCGCGGCTCCAGCCGCTGCGCGTCGCCGCCTTGAAGATGATTTTCGCCGCGGCGCCCGTGGACTTGCCCCAGCGGTTGCCGGTTGTGAGAGCGTTCTCCGGATGGTATGCCCGCCGCAGCCAGCGACGCTGGCCGGGGTGCGGCTCCATCTCGAGGATTTCGCGAACGAAGCCGTCGGGATCGAGGCGATACTTGCCCAGCCGGGCCTTGAACGCATCGAGCACCGCGGCGCTCGACGTCGCCATCGGGTTACGCCTCCGGCGCGGGGATCGTCTCTTCGGGGTCGCTCGGGAAGAGCGGCGCGTCCTCCGGGATCGCCGTCAGCGCTTCGACGAGGCCTTGGACGGCCAGGTCGACCTTGGTGGGGGCGTCGAGGCCGAGGAGTTTGTCGATGCGCTCGCGGGCTTTGATCGCGGCCTCGAAGGAGCGGTCGTTGACCTTCTTCTCGCACTCGGCGCCGTCGCGGATCTGCACGAGGATCTCGTCGCTGACCTCGGCGCGCTTCAGCGCCCGAGAGCCGACGCGCTCGTAGAATGCGATCGAGCGCGCCTTGTCGGTCTCGCGTCGAGAAGCATTCTCATCTGCCCGGCGCTGCTCTTCGTGCCGGATGTCGGAGATCACGGTCTCCTGGCTGATCTTGAACTGCGCAGCCAGCGCTCGGACCGTCTTGCCCTCGATGACGTTGGCGAGGAAGACGTCCTCTTGACGCTTGAGCTGCCGCGGGGTCCGCGGGCGCGTACGCGGCGCTCGGCTTTGCTCGGCGGCCTTCTTAGCCACGAAGCCGCTCGCCAACGCGGTCGCTGCCGCAGTACGGGCACGTCGCCGGGCGCGAGCAACTCGTCCACGTCGTGCGGCACGAGCCGCAGGTGTAGACCTTGGGCTCGGCCATCGGTGTGCTCCGTCAGTCGGTGGGTGGGGGCTTCTTCGCGCGCTCGCGCACGCCGCGGATCACGTCGCTGCCGATCCGCTTGATCAGCGCGCGACCTTCTTCGGCGGTGATCTCGCCGGCCGCGACGCGCGCTTCGACGGCGGCCTTGCGGCGCCGGAACAGCGTCATCGCCAGGGGGTTGAACGTCACGACGTCAGCGTATCACGTCAGGCTTCGTCGCGCCCGGGACCACCGTCATCGTCGAACCGGGCCTGATGCAGCTCCTCGAGCTCGGCATCGAGCCTCGGGCAGTCGGTGTCCGGGTCATAGCGCCTGGTGCCGCAGCTGCAGACGATGACGCCCCCATCGCCACCAACGACGCCCTCTTGCTGATCGCGGTGCCGCTTGCGCACCGTCGCCTCGGCCTCAGTCGTCATGCTGCACCGGGAAGAACGATGGTCGCCGCGCCGATCTCGTTGCCGAAAGCATCCCAGCCCGGCCGGGTGCGGCGGGCGAACATTTCCAGGTACGGACCGGGGCTCTGCGCCTCTACCATGTCGAGGAATCCGTCCGGCTTCACGCTATGCGCCAGACGCGGAAAGTGAAATGCGGTCGGTGCGGCGGGTCCGGTCAGCCGGAGCGATCCGCGCACGCAGAACAGAACGTGCTCTGTCGCCGAGCGGTAGTAGTATCCCATCCTCATCGACGGTCGACGTGGCTCTCCGCCCTTACAAGTCTTGACCCACGTCAGGATCGTCTTCGGGCGAAACCCCCAGGCGGCGGCGACGTCGTACGCCTCGCGCATAAACGAGTTGGTCGTCCAGAGGTACAGATGCGCGTTATCCGCCAGGAGGCGGTACACCGGGAGCTCGCAGATTTCGGCGAGCCCCATCGTCGGGTAGCGCGCCGCAGCCGATGCGCAGTTCAGCGGCGAGCGAGGCTTCACGAACTGGCCTGGCTCCTTGTAGCGCCATGGCGGATCCGCGACGACTGTCGTGTACCTGCGATCAGTCGTCATCGCGGAGCAGCCCCTCGTCCTCGTCGCTGTCAGGTTCGGTGTCAGGCGTGCCGTCCGGTCGGAGCGGCTCATCATCGATGAACACGATCATCCCATTTCACCCGTAGCGTAGGCGACGATCGTCGTGGCGACGCCCGCGAGCACGAGGATCGCGACGCCGACAGCCGCGCCGACCACCAGCGCGCGCATCATCGCCGCACGCACACTTCGCACGGGCCGCCGCACTCCGGGCAGCGCCTCGTGCCATTGCACACGCCGCACGGATCGAGCCCGAGGATGATGCGCGCCTGGGTGCCGGGCGTGATCACCGAGTTTGCGAAATTGCGCAAATCCGCAAACGCCTTCGCGACCGGCGCGTGATCAAGCCGCAGCACGTGCGCGGCGAGGGGCGGCATCACGATGGGGACCTCCAGGGCCAGCGACGAGGAACGGCGAGAAAACGCATGCCGTCGCGCTCCCGGTACGCCTCGGCGATCTTGCGGCCGCACGAAACGCAGCAGCGGACGTTGACGTCATGGCCCAACGGTCGCTCGGCGTGCAGTGCGCAGAGGTACTTGCGGCACCAGAAGCATTGCGTCGAGGCCGGGTACTCGGACTTCGGCGGCGCGGCGTTGTTCGTGCGGGTCGTCGGGCATTCGGCGCAGTTGGTGCCGTGCGGGACGTCTTCGGTCACGGCAGCCTCCCGAGGTGAAGGCCGCCGGCTGGCTCGCGCCCCGCGCGGAGACGCTCGAGGAGCATCGGGCGCGGCCGGCCGGGCGGACAGGTGGTGAGCAGCGCCCGACCCCGGCTCGGCGCTTGCGTGCGCGAAGCGTGCGGGGGTGCATGCCGTCGCGATCTCGCGCGTCTTGCTCCGGGCGTCGAGGCGTTCCGGGGTCGGGCCTGCTCGGCGAAAACTACAACCGCAGGAACTTCCCGCTCGACTCTTTTGGCCGTGCGTGAAGGTATCTGTCGGTTACGGCGACCGACGAATGACCGAGTGTGTCGCGAACGAGCGCGATCGGCGCGCCGGCGTCGAGTGCATGGCTCGCGTGGGCGTGCCGCAGAAAGTGCGGCGACACGGAGCGCTTCAACCCGGCTCTGGCGCCGGCGTCGCGGACGACCCGGTAGATCTGCGACACCGAAAGCGGGCCGCCGCGTCCGCCGAAGACCGGTGCGTCGTCGGCCGCCTCGCCCCGGAGAGCGTTGAGCGCGGCCAGCGTGTCGCCGGCGATCCGCACGGTGCGCGTCTTGTCGCCCTTGCCGAGCACGGTGATGAACGCGCCCTTCTCGTCGCCAGCGAGGTCGCGCCAGCGCAGTCCCGCGAGCTCGGCGCGACGGCAGCCGGTTTCGTAGAGCAGTCGCAGCAGCGCCGTGTCTCTCGGACGCTTCCCGGATCGCAGCATCTTGCGCGCGTCCGGCTTCGTGATGATCCGGTCGGCCAGCGTATCGCGACCCTTCGGCACGCGCAGCGCGGCGCCGACGTTGACCGGGATCAACCCAGCCGAGGCGATGAACCGGAGAAGGGAGCGGGTCGCACTGAGGATCCGCTTGCGTGTCGACGGAGCCCCGACGAGCGTATCCGCGAACGCCTGTAGGTCAGAGAGCGTCACCGCGGAGATCGGCTTGTCGACGAACGAGCGCATCCGGTCGACGTCGCGGCGGTAGGCCGTGACCGTGTTCGCCGTGCGCCCGTGCAGCCAGAGGTCGACGAGTTGGTCGTCGCGGTTATCCGTGCGTCTTGCGAGTGGCGCCGCATCCTCGACGAGCGTGATTTCGTCGGGCATCGCCGGACCTCGCTCTCTTCTATGCGCGCAGTCGCGTTGGACCTAGAACCGGAGTTATAGACCCCTTTTTCGATGCTCAGCGGTGGTGGTTATTCGCGCGCATCGTCGTCGCGATGTTCGTCGTGAAACATTCGCCCCCGCGGCCCCGGTCGACGACCCTTCGGTGCGGGAGTCGTGCGTTTCCGAGCCTCGCGATCGGCGCGCTCAGCAGCAGTTTCCGCGGGCCTTGCCGTCGCCGCAGCAAGAATCGCCGGCGTCGCGCGCGGCGGTTCGAGGAGCGATCCGTACAGATCCGAGCGTTCCGACTGTCGCAGCGCTCGGCCCATCGCGACCTCCGGAAATGAAAGCACCCGCGGCTATGCCTGCGGGCGTGATATCACGCGACGTCCATCGCGTGCCTCATTCTCTCACGCCGCGGCGTTCGGCGTCAACGTCGGCGCTTCGGGCAGCGCGTCGGCAACGTCAGGATCGATCATCCCCGTCTCGGAGATCCGCTCGATCGCGGCCAGCACCTCGGCCTTCGACTTCCCCGTCTTGCGCATGACGATCGCGACCGACTCCATCACCTCGCCGTTCGAAGCGGTCTGGTCGGCGTCGAGCGCGTCTTTCGATTCAGGTGTCACGCGACCGCCTACAAACGCCGGCCGCGGCTTGCCGCCCGTGTCCGGATCACTCCGCATCCGCTCTTGGGCCTCTTCCGGCGTCTCGCCCGTGACCGGCTTCGCCCGCCCCACCCGATCGCTGCGCTTGCGCCCAGTGACGCGCGCTCCTCGCGCGGCGTCGGCCGCCGCGGCAGAGTCTCGCTTCGCGCGCTCGCCGGCCGGGAGCGTGGCCCATCGCTCGGCGTCGTCGTCCTCGCGCCGACGAGCATCTCGCTCGGAATCGACCTCTTCGGGCGTCCGCAGCCGGTCATCGGCTGGTGGGTCGAGATGGTCCTCGATGTAGACCGTGACCAGCTCTCCGACGACCGGCGTCGCGCGGTACGCGCCTGCTGGAGCCTCCTCGATCGCTGGGACGCGGCGGTGGACGTCGACTGACCGGCGGCCTGGACTCGCGCCCTTCGGCAAGCTCGCGACAACGCGCCCCGTCGTCCCGTCGAAGGTCGCCCCCTCGTCATGCGCCCGGCTGTGGAGCACCCGCTGCACGACCTCGGCCGCGTTCGCCGTTGCGCCGCCGTACGTCAGCCGACGGCGCGGCGCTGCCTCGATCGCGTCCGCCTCGGCGAGCACGTCGTCAAGAGTGCGAGCACGGGTCAGGTCGCCGGGAATGCCGTTGGCCAAGTGGTCGCCTCCTTGGGGTGCGCGATGAACGCGCCACCCGTGAAGGTGCGCGAGCAAGGTCCCCGGCGAAAGGCGCTCCCCGCGGCCGGGGCCGTAACCAGCCTAGCAGGTTCCTTCTCTGTGCGTATCGGCTCGTCCGCTAGGAATCGCTCGCACCTGGGAACGGGCCGACGGCGTTGGGTGTGGCGCCTCGGGGCCGGGGTTAGGTGCGGATCGCATCCTCACCGGCGGGCGCGATCTCCAACGGCAGGATGATCGCCCCCGCGCCGTGCTTCTTGTGCCGAACGAGGTGACGCGCGCAGAACGCCTCCGGCCCTTTCGCGTGGCAGCGACCGCAACGAGCGACCGGCGGGCGATGACAGAGGTTGTCTGGGTCAGCAGGCACCCAACCTGCGCAGCCGACGTGCTCGGCGCGTCGTCGGTGTCGCTCGCGCCGGGCGAGAACGCGCAGGTGCTCAGCAATCGTTTCCTGTTCGCGCTTCGCGATTTCTTCCGGCGGAGCGATCAAGAGGCGGCGGAGCATCGGTTCGAGGCAGTCGGCGCATACGAAATTGCCGACCTTCGAGCCGATCGTCGAGATGATGTACTCGGAGGGCTCGTCGCAGTGGTCCTTGTGCCGGTACCGCCCGGTCCCATAGCACTTGGCATTCTGTGTGTTCTCGGCGAGGATGCGCTGGACTTGAAGGACGCGCACGGCCTTCTGTCCTTCGCGAAACCGCGCCAGCGAACGAACGGCGCCGGTATCGCTCACGTCGCCCTCGCCTTCGCCCCCGCACCCTCAGCCCGCGCCAGGTGCGCGATCGAGCCGACATGCGCGGCGATCCCTTCGGCGTCGCGACGGACCGCCTCGTAGTGACAGGCGACGCACGCGATCCTTTCGCGGAAGCAAGGCCCGATGTTCCACGCCTCCGTATCGTCGCGCAGCGTTCTCCGATGCGCCGGATGATAGGCGTTGAGCGCGCACGTCATCTTCGTCCACGCGAACCCTACGCCGAGCCGCGCCGCGAAGTCGATCAGCAGCCGGCGCATCTCCTCGCTCTCGCGCGGCGGCAGACCGGCGGCTGCGTCGGCGGCGCCGAGTTCGCGCATGAAGAGGGTGGCGCGTTTCCTAACAGCGGCTTCGGTCACAACTGCTCCGGCGCTGGCTCGGGCGCGATCCGCTCCTTGCGCGTGTGCTCCATCATCGAGTCGACGACGCTCGCGACGAACAGCCGCTCTTCTTCGGGAAGATCGCTGTACGAATCGCACTCGATGCGCACGAAGCCGCCGCCACTACGAAACGGGATTTCGCAGACGATGCGCTTGCCGGCTGGTGTCACGTCGTCGTCCCCTCCGGCTCTTGCTGAGCAGTGAGCGCGGCGGCAGCAGCCTTCATCACGGCGCGCATCTGCCGGTTGTCGAGGTAGTTGGTGCCCATGAGGTTCGGATAGCCCGGCATCGACGTGCAGCGGTCGGGATAACTCGTCTGCGGGATCGACGCGGCAAGTCCAGCCGACACCATCACTTCGATCTGCTCCTCCGTCAGCGGCTTCGTCTGCGCGCCCTCGCGCAATAATTCACGAAGTCCGTTGACCTCGCACCCATCGAAGCAGCGAGAACGGAGGCAGCCGTAACCCTCGCACGGGCCGAGCGCCATGGCACCCGGGTTGCCTGGGATCCCCGCTCTCTCCGCGTCCGTCGCGGGAGCAGGCCGACCAACGCATTCCACGCTCCCTTCCGGGTCCACGGTATGCGTACCGCTGCACCAGCCTTCGTGGACGGCTATCTTCACGCAGCACGTCGCGGGAGTAGGCACCCCTTCAATGAGTGCGGCGCGCTCTAAGCACCGTCCGTCGCAATCAATGTTGTGGTTCCCCGATAACGCTCCGTTGCGGCATCCCATCGTCTCCGGTGTCGGCGCATCCGGCGCGGCGGGAGCGGGCTTGCGAACGATAGCGAGAACAGCGTCGGCGGTCGATAGCGCGGACTCGCGAGGAATCCACGAAGCAAGAGCGCGCAGGTCCGCTAGTATGACGTCCGCGATCTCCTCCCGCTCACCTGATATGGGAGACGGCGTGTTGTGGCAACTCCCAGACTTATGCAGCATGGGCTCCTCCTGCGAGCGTGCGTTGCCCCGCACGGAGAATGTTCAGCGCAGCGTTTACGTCGCGATCGTGAACCGCTCCGCAATCACTACACGTCCATTCTCTTATTCCAAGACCTGCGATACCTTTCGGCCTCGACTCAGGGCGTGAGCCGCAAGTCGAACAGGTTTGGGAACTGTATGCCTCGTCCACTTCAAGAAATGTTCCGCCATGCCTAATGGCCTTGTACGACAACATTCGTTTGAAATCGGCCCAGCTGGCGTCGAGCGAACTCTTCGCAAACCGAGACTTGGCAATCTTTGAGGGGCTGACGTCGCCCACGACGATCAGCCCGTTTTCGCGAGCGATCGTCGCGCTCGCCTTATGTAAGAAGTCCTTGCGGCGGTTAGCAACCTTCGCGTGAATCGCAGTGGTCCGCTTTGCTTTGTGCGCCTTCTGGAGCGTTGCCAGCGCAGCTTCGTGATTCCGATAGAAGCGCGGCGACTCGATCGCCTCTCCATTCGACAGGACCGCGAGAGACTTCAAGCCTAGGTCGATGCCAACTGCGGAAGCCGGCACAACGGCCGCGCCTGGGACCTCAACTAGAACATTGATATACCACCGACCGCGGCTATCGGCGCTGAACGATCCGATGCCGATCTTCACCCCCGGCGCGAGGTCGCGAAGGTGCATTGGTTCGTACCGTACGCCGCGAAAGGCGAAGCTGGCCCCGTCGAACGCGACCTGCCCGGTATTGAACGGAACCCACCCGAGCGACTTCTTCCCACGGAACCGGAGCCACGGCTTCTTGTGTTGGCGGCGTGACTTGTCGTACTGGGCGCACGTCTTCTGGATCGTGTGCCCGTGGAGGCCCAGGTCGCCGCTCGTCCCGGCCGTCAGCTTCATTAAGTCGTAACCCGAAAGCCACTTTTTGCTGGAGCGCGCCGCATTGCGCTGCGTCTCGTTGCAGTAGTTCCAGACGAAATTTACCGCCCTGGATTGGCGATTCAACTCAGAGCAATGCTTGTCGCGAAGCCGAAATCTGTACGTTAGTTGCATGTGGAGTACCCCGCTATTACATCATCCGAGGGTGCCAGGTGCATGGCATTGTGCCCTGACGGCGTGTTGTCGGGGGTCATCGGACAATCTCGAAGCGAATGAACTTCATGCAGTTGCACGGGTGCTTGCACGACAGCTTCTCTTGGTAGTGCCACGCACTCGGGTGCTTGCAGCGTGTGCAGGTCATCGGTTCTCTCTTTCTCCACCACCGGGTTGGATTTGTGTTATCAGACTGCTTGCGAACTGCGTTCGCTCCACCGAGCAAGGACATTGCTGACCTCATACGCTCGGCACTGACGTAGGCCGCGGTCATGCGACACCGCCGTCGAATAGAAGCTCCTGCGACAAGCGCAGGCGGGCGCGCTCGGCGTACTCTTCCTTCGCTTCGATGCCGACCCCGATACGACCGCAACGGCGAGCGGCGTCCAGCACCGCGCCCGAGCCAGCGAACAAGTCGAGCACCGTTCCGCCGGGCTTGCACCCGTACTGGATCAGCGGCTCAAGTATTCCGGTCGGCTTTTGCGTGGGATGGATTGCCTTGCCGTGCATCGAGGACGCGCGCAGTATTGACGTCTCCAACTTCGGCCCGCCCTCTTGCGTGCGGTACGCACTGCGTTCAATGTCTCCCGTGTGGGTTGGCCGCCGCTTCGACCGCACGGTTTTCGCTCGCGCGCCGAGGCCGTAGACCGCATCGTGGTAGGCGTCCGACCAGGAGCCGCGGTAGAAGTGCGCGGCCGATTCGTGGATGCGGCGAAAGCGGTCAGCGTGGAAGCCGCTCCCGTTGTGCTTCTCCCACACAATGTCTTGCGAGCACGTCCACGCAGCGAAGTCGGCGGCGCGCTCCATGAACATGCGGAGCGAGCCGAAGCACCACATCGAGGACGACGCTGCAGCCGCGATCTCGACCCAGCCTTCCGGCCAACGGTCCCACGCAAGCGATGTCGACGCATACGGCGGATCGGTCACGATGAGGTCCGCAACGAGGCCGAGCGCAGGAATGATCTCGCGACAGTCGCCGAGGTAGAGCGTCACGCCGGGCGCGGCGAAGTACGGCGTCACGGCAACTCCACCATGTACGCGCGGCGAAGCACCGGGCGTTCGAGGCTGGCAATGGCCTTGCTCGGTGATTCACGCAGTGAATCTCCAGCCTGATAATCCGTCACGTCTCGTCTCCGGTAGTCGGAGCAGGTGCGGGGGTAATGGGATCGCGTTTCGGAACGGCCCAATACGTGCGGCACTCATTGGCTCCGTACTCGTGCGGCACCGAATAGCCGGAGCACCCGCATACGGTTACGCCGGGCTCAAACCCGTGGTTTGCGGCGCCCTCCCGCGCTTCCGAGGAGCCACGCAACCGCTCGGTTTCAGCATCCTCTTCTGCGACAACGCAATGCGCCTCGCACGTCGCGCACACGTCTGAGCCGCCGATCATCTTCTCGTAGACGGGCGTCGAACGGAAGTCGCGGGCGCGGTCCTGGTCAACGATTACGCGGTTGAGGCGTTCGATCTCGTCGGCCATCTTCGGCGCCGCCTGGATCACGTCGAACACGTCCTCGTTGAGGATGCCGTATCCGTCCGCTCGTGACAGCGCCTTCCGCCGAATCTCGTCCAGGTCCAGCCCGTCTCCCTGCCCCATCGGAGATGCGGAGGGGTGGGAAAGAGCGGAGCGGCAGTCGGGGCATGTCACCTTGGCTTCGGTCGAACGGTCGCGGCGGGGCGTGAAGAACCCACCGTCGTATCCCGGCTTGCCGCAGAGGTTCGGGGCATCGCCGCACGCCTTGAAATGAACGAGGCCCGATGAAGTCGCGCGTTCCGCGCTCCCGGCCTTCGGCTCGCTGGGGTTCATGATTGAAACTCCCGGATGACTTCTCCGGCGCCGAGCAGGTCGCACCACTCGCGCGCCGTCATCGTCACCGTGACGCAGCCTTCGTCGTCGTCCCGTTCGTGGCGGTCGCCGCAGCCGGCACACGGAACGTCGCTGTCCCGCGTGAGGCCATTCGGAATATCGGCGACATCCTCGTAGAACATCGTGAACGGTTCGTCATCGTTCGAGCGCACGGGGTCGTCGTGGCCGCAAATGAGGCCGTCGCCCTCCTCGCGCTCATCCGCGCACTTCATGTCGGCGCAGATTGCCTCCGTCGCCGCTTCAGCGCTTGCCGCGATCACCCACGGCGGTCCCGAGAAGTGCCACATCGACAGGGCAGCGCCCACGCCGGGGCCAGGCTCCAACGTCAGGGAGTCGAGCCAGATCAGCGCGTCGCTGGCGATTCCAAGCAACACGGCGCGCAGCAGCGGAACGTGCGGCTCACCATCGCCGTACTTAAACACGCCCTCGATGACGATGGCGCTGGATCGGATCAATTGCCGGGGGTCACGGTCGGCGGTCGCCTCGTCCTTGATCCGACGAATGTTCTCGCCAAGAACGCGCAGCACCGACGCACCCAGCGGCTGCCCGGAATCCGGGAAACCGCACGGTCCTGGAACCGGCTGATGGTGAACGAGCCGCCGCGCCGCAGCCATGAAGTCGCGAGCCGTCGTGTCAGGCACGGGGGTTCTCCTCGGTGAGAGCGGCGCGGACAATCTCGCGGTCTTTCGCGATACACTCGTCGGTGAACGGGAAGGCGAGCGTGTTCAAGATCGCGAGAACGCGATCGGCCACGTGGCGCGGAATCGTAACGGTGTCGCCCGTGCTCAGCGTCACCACCGGAGATGCGGGGCGGCGGGCGGCGTCCCAAACTGCGCGCATTGCCGTTCGTAGCGACACCATCATGCCGCGTTGAACGATCGCCTCCGGTGGCTTACCGCTCGGCCAGCGCACCGCGATGGTTTGCTCGCCGTATTCGCGAGCCCAGAACGATTCGAAGTCCGCCGCCGTCGTCTCTCGGTCACTCTGCATCGCTTGGGGCCTCCATCGGTGTGTATCCCGCGCATGTCCGACCGGCTGCCGTGGCGAGCGCCGCGTGGCAGTTGTCGCATTGAGGATCGCGTGGGCTGTGGTAGACGGGCGGCGTCGTGCAACGGCAGTAGACCCAGGCGTCGGTTTTCGGCGCGGTCGTCATGCCGAGTTGCGCGAACACGCGCTTTCGTTGCCGTTCGCACCCCGAGCACGGGCGAGAATACGAGACGGTGCTCCCGTCCGGCCGCGTTCCGATTCCGCCAGCTCCGGTGCAGTTGTGATCGGGGACGAGTAGGGCGCGCAACTCGCTAAGTCGCCGCGCCATCGCTGGCGGCGTGACAGTCGTCGTCCCTCCTAGTTCATCCGTGAACGTCTGGATTTGTTCGTCGTCGTCGTCACTCGTTGCCACGGGGCACCTCCTGGGTATCGGCGGCGCAGAGTCCGCATGGACCGAATCCCTCGTCGCAGTCGCCCTTGCACGGTCCGGGATCGTCGAAGCCGAGAGCCACAGCACGCTCAAGGGCATCGCGCTTCTCAACTGCGGAGGCGTTCAGGATAACCATTTGGTTGCCCGCGACTCGAAGCGCCGATTGAAGTCCGGCGATTTCCGCGTCCCGCTGCTCCAGCAACCCGGCCAATTCCGGGGCACTACATACCCCTCCAGGACCGTGGTTTTCGCGGAATCGAGAGAGCGTGGAGTCGAGTTGTTGGATGCGATCGGCAAGCGCGTCTACTTCGTGCTGATATATCCGACAGGGCGAGCCGGCGACTGAGGTGCCATCGCCCTCAATGATGCGATTCCGCTGCCGAAGCGAACGGATCAAGTCGTCGAGGTCTACGTCCCCGATCGAGAGCGGGGCCTCTACGGGGAGGGAGGGGAGGTCGCTCACGGCAGCCACTTCCCAAGCCGCTTCCAGAACGACGGCGGCTTCGCGATCGCACGCCGCACGTTCTCATGCGCGCGCGACTCGGCGCCGGGATAGCACACGAGGAGCGCGGCGACGATCGGGCCGCCCGGCGACGGATGGGCGACGTTTGCAATCTTCGTGTAGTAGCCGTCCGTGCCGAGCGTGCCGCTGAAGTTGGGTGCGCCGAGGACGGCGCCCTTGGCGCGGATCACGATGCGGCCGCCAAGGGTTCGAGGTCGCCGCTCGCGTCGACGTGGCGCGTCGTATTCGGCGCCGCTTTCGCAAACGTCACGAGAATCGCAAGGGCTCGGGCGACGAGGCTCGCCGCGATCGCCTGCTCGTCGACGCTCTCGGGGCTCACGAACAGCGTCAGCTTCTCGCCACCCGGCGCGCGCAGATCGATGATGTAGAACGGCGTCGGGTCCATGCCCTCGAACGCCTTGCCGTCGAGGTACGACGCGCCGAGGAACTCGAATCCGCCGTGCAGCGTGATCTCGCTCTGCTCGTGGCCAGTGACAGGGTGCGGCGGTGATGAACGGATGTGCGTCTTCACGCCGGCACCAACGGCAACTCCGGGCGCGCCTCGCGGTCAACCGCATCGAGCAGCGCGAGGTTCGCCGCATCCAGCGCGTTCTCAGCGCTCTTCAGCGCCTGCTTCGCCCGGTCGGCTGTGACGGTCTTCTGCAGCACCTCGGTCATGCAACGATGCACCTCGGCGGCGCAGTCGGCGGACGTGCGGATCGGCAGTTGCGAGGCGCGGGGCTTCGGATCGGTGTCTACGATCGCGGGCTCGCCGTCGACCGTGCGCGCATCGACGACGCCCAGGTGCTCAGCGATCCGCTGCGCGATCGTCTCCAGCGCCTTGTCCTGGTCGTCGTCCTCGGTGCCGTCGAGGGTGATGTCGGGGAACGCGGCGACGCGCAGGTCGAACCGGCCGCTCTTGTAGTCGCGCTGGATGACCTCGTAGGTCGCGCCGCCGACCTCGACGTCGAGGCCGCACTCCATCGTCTTGGGATCATTCTCGCGGGCTTTCGCTTCGCGCGCCGCGGCGATCAGCCGGTCGCGCGCCGCGGCGAGCGCAATCTCCTCGGTGTCGCCGTAGGCCGAGACGGTCTGGCCGCCGATCGGGACGAAGCACTCGAAGCCGCCGTCCGGGATCGCGTGCAGCGTCACGGCCGTGCTCGCGCCGTCGATCTCGATCGTGCGCTCGTCGGCCGTCGTGACTTGCTGCTGGGATTCGGCGAGGTAGTCCCAGCCAGATTGCCAGGCGGCGATCTCGCGCTTCGCCTCGGGCATCAGGGCGTGCTCGTCGCGCGTCTTGCCGTTACACGCGGCCGTGAAGCCCGCGCGGAACGCGGCGAGCATGATTGGGGATTTGTGGCCGCGCGGCTTCGCGGCGAGGTTGAGTTCTTTGTCGGTCATGGCCTCAGCTTTCAGGTGCGGGTTCGATCTCGATCACCGCGTGGGGCGGTGTGTCGATCGCGTAGCGTTTGTAGATATGCGAATCCACGATCCGCGAGTCGTCGGTGAAGAGCAATCCGGTGAGCGCGTCCTCGACGTTGCGGCCGAGCTTCCCAGCGTCCGGACGGCTCGTCGGAAGGGTGACGCGTTTGGGCAGCGACTTGGGTCGGGGCAGGTAGAACCGCGCCCACATGACGACCGGGCCGTCGAGTGGTGGCGGCGATCCGTTGGCGGCGATCCATGCGCGCGCTGCGGATGCGACCGCCTCGCGCCACGACTTGAAGCGCTCATACGCTTCGGAGGACCGGCCTTCGCGCATGACGGCGCGGCCGTTGACGACGAAGGCGGACTTGTTGCCTTGCGGGATGGCGACGCCGTAGACGACGATGCGGCGGGTCACGCGACGCACTCGTCGAGAACGCGCGGTCGCCGGCCCGCGAACCAGGCGTCAACGCAGTCGAAGGCGTGCCGCTCTATATCTCGAGCTCGCGCCACGATCGCATGGGCATCGGCGTCCGGCAATTCTTCACGCGCGAACGCGATGGCTTGGAACATACGGAGCGAACAACCGCACCCGCGCTCGGCGGCGCGCTGATACCGCATCTCTGCGATCGCATCCCGAGCGACACGCAGCCGCAGCGCGCCGATCTCGTCGAGGAGTGTCAGGAGTGAAAGCGTGCGCAGGCCGGCGACGTCGGGCGGTAGGCGGTCGCGATTCGTATAGAGCCGCGGCGGCGTGCGCGGCTCGCGCGGGCCGTTCGCCTTCGAAGCATCAGTCGCCGCGATCAACCCACGGTCGGCAAGCCAGCGGGACGCCTCGGTGCGCGTCTTGACGATCCCGAACGCGATTGGCGCGTCGATGATGCCGCCCTTCACGCCGCATCCGAAACAGTTGAAACTTGCCCAATCCTCGCGGGCCGAAAAGCTTGCTGACGAATCATCGTGCGTTGGTAGGGGACACTTCACGACGCCGCGTTCGTTCCGGGGCCGCTGAAAAGTTGTTGAGCACGTAGCGGCGCAGGCTTCCAGGACTGCGAAAATCGACCCGTTCACGCGGATCTCTTGTCGAACAGGCTTGAGATGGCATAGGGCCGTATCTCGCCGCAGTAGCCGCAACGGAGTTTGATGAAATACTTACGACTCACGCAATCCCAGCCTCTTCGAACAGTCCGTGCGCGATCGCGCGGACCTCGAGCGGATCAGTGAACGTTCCGACCTTCACCCTAGGGCCGTCCCACGGGAGGTCGATCCGGCCGCGACGCCCGTTCGTGCGCTTCACGATCCGCAGCGCGAATGTATCGTCGGCGTCGGCATCGTCGAAGTTCGGCCGCCACGCGAGCATAACGAGGCGTGCGCGCTTCGCGAGCGCATCCGAATCGGCGATGTCGGTCATGGTCGGCTCCTCGCCGATCTTCTTGCGATCTGCGTCGCGGTTTAACTGCTGCAGGAACACGGGGCAGACGTCGAGTTCACGGGCGCCGCGGATTAGCTCGGCCGTGATGCGCGCGGGCGCCTCGTCGCGCCCCTCGCCGCGCGCGCGTTGCGTCCAGCCGGCGACGTCATAGCATTGGTCGACGATGAACCAGCCGACGCACGGATTGCGGCGCTTGAGCCGGCGGACCATCGCGATGATCTCGTACGGCGCATAGGAGCGGTCGTTGTCGAACACCCAGACCGGCAGGTCACGCTCGCGGGCCACCGAGACGTACGAGTCGAGGGCGCGGTACGAGCGAATCGAGGCGCGGCCGTAGCGCAGCTCCCCGGCCTTCTCGCCCGTCAGCATCATCGCACGGCGGTCCTGCCATCCGGCAACGCCGTCCTCAAGCGCGAAGTATGCGCCACCGACACCGTTCGCAGCTGCGCCGAGAGCGATCTCCATGCTGAGCGACGTCTTGCCGTGCGATGGCCGCGCGCCGATGACGATCGGCTGCCGCGGGGCGAGTCGGATCTGCCACTGGTCGAGTTCGCGGATCCCGGTCAGAACGCCGAGGCCGGCAGTGTCCGTCGAACCTTCGCGCGCCGACCGCGCCTCTTCGGTGAAGCGGGAAAGGGCCTCTGCGTCGGTGACTGCGGCGTCGAGGTCTTTCTCGTCGGCGATGCGCTCCAGGCGCTCGCGCAGCCACCGGATCAGGTCGCTGGCGTTTTCGGTTCGCGGGATTCGTTCCGAGATCTCGCCTCCGAGCGCTTCGATCCGGCGCAGTTGATACGCCTCGCGCAGCATCGGGAGGTGCTCGGCCTTCAGCGTCTCGGCTGTGATTCCGCGGCCCAGCGCAATCGCGCGGAATACCCAGTCCTCGGAAACGGTAACGTCGGCAACCGACGCGCGCCCTTCGCGCGCCGCGCGCATCAGCGCTGCCATGTCGACGGCCGCGCCGCGCAACGCGAGTTTTTTCAGCGCGCCGAAGATCTTACGGTGCTCGATCGACATGAACCAGTCGTCGCCGACCGCAGCGAGCGCGACGTCGCGAACGTCGGTGTCGCGGCATGCGGCGGCGAGCATCGCGGCCTCGGTATCGACGATCGACTGCGCGTCGACCAGGGGAGAGATCACGATGCTTGGCGCTCCGTCGTTGGCAGGGTGGTGAAACCGCGGATCGTCTCGGCCCGGCGCTTGCGGATGCGCTCGCCCGTCTCGAGCATCCAGCCCGTCTCCCACTCCGGGTCCTCGGATCGTACGAATGGTGCGTCCCAGGCTCGCCGTAAGCCGCGCGCTGTTGGCGCGGCGTCAACGCGGTGCTCGCGACGCGCGTCGAGGAACCGCAAGACGCGGCTCTCCAGCAGCTCGATCGACACGCCGCGCTCGAGCAGCCACGCCGCGGCAGCGAGGTCCGCCTTGACGTGGCGGTCGCGATCGCCGAGGCGTTCATGCGGGATTAGGCGCCGGCGGAAGGCCTGCTCCCAGATCCAGTCCGCGAGCCCAAAGGGTTCCGAGCGCGGCTTGGGATTCGGCCGGCGCGCCGCGGCGATCAGCGCCTCATCGGCGATCTCGTCGAGGTCGTCGTCGTCCGGCTCGAAGTCGTCGAC